>Ga0299915_10000917_pt1 | contig 21715 bp, 18 predicted proteins | sample RVTome_13_FD_200263 | JGI IMG/M metagenome (GOLD analysis project Ga0299915, IMG submission 200263) | Soil microbial communities from uranium-contaminated site in the Upper Colorado River Basin, Wyoming, United States - RVT92D227 (version 2) ... | reverse complement strand
GCCCTGGAACTCGGGAACGACGGCCAGCAGGTGGGAATGCTGGCAGAAGCCGCCGTCGTATATGGCCGGGAAGGAATAGACAAACCCGGTCATCTTCCCGTCCACGAAGGCCCCCAGGAGGATCGCGCCCATCCGGGAATGGATGCAGAACTGGTGGGTGGGCGTCAGGTTGACGTCCGAATGGTTCCAAACGGTCCTCTGGATGTGGAGGAGGTATTCGAATTCCGCATGATGCCTGAGTTTACGGATGAGGACTTTGTCCGCCAAGCCTGACTCCCTTCTGTGATGCTAAGCGCTCGTAGATATGGATGATCCGCTGGGCCATGGCTTCGGCCGAGAACTTCTGGTGGACGACCTCGAAACCGCGCTGCGCCAGCCGGCTCGCCAAGGCCTTGTCGAGGTAGAGCTTCAATATCGCCTGGGCCAGGGTCTGGGGGTCCCGCGGCGGGACAAGGAGCCCCGTCTCCCGGTGGATGACGACCTCGGGGATGCCCCCGGCCTGGGTGGCTACGATAGGAAGGCGGCTGGCCATCGCGTCCAAAAGGGAGCTGCCCAGGCCTTCCATGCGGGAGGAGAGGACGAAGAGATCGAGCGACGCGAGGATCCGGGGCACGTCCTCGCGAAAGCCGAGGAAGTAGACGACGTCGTCGACGCTCAGGTCGCGGGCCTGCCGGTCGAGCTCCATCCGGAGTGAGCCCTCGCCGACGATGATGATCTTCACCTTCGGGGCATGGTCCTTAAGGACCTTCGCCGCGTCGATGAGATCCTTGTGCCCCTTGTGGTCCTCGAGCTGGGCCACGATCCCGACCAGGAAATCGTCCGGGGCGAAGCCGAACTCCCGGCGAAGAAAGTCCCTTTCCTTGACCTCCCGGAAAGGGGCGAAGTCGATCCCCGAGGGGACGACCTCGATGAGCGTTTCCGGGACCCCCCCCGCGATAAGGACCTTCCGGACCTCCTCGGAGATGGCGATGACGGCGTCGATATTTTTTACGTATTTGCGCCGGCTCTTGACGGGGAAATCCACCCGCCTGGAGATGACCCGGATGGAAACCTTGGCCAGCGACGCCGCCGCCCCGCCCACCGAAACGGCGTGGGCGTCGTGGAAGTGGGCAAGGACGCAGCCGCGGCGCTTCATGGCCCGGGCTAGCTTCAAGACGGCCACGAGGTCCATCTCGCTCTTCATGCGGAGCGGCAGGACCGGAAGTCCGTCCCCGGCGGCCTTCTCGTGGAGAGGAGAATCGGGCTGGACGACAAGATAAAACGGGTAGCCTTTCTTTTGGAGTTCGCGGGCCAGGAAAAGAGCCTGACGCTGGCCGCCCCGCCACTCGCATCCCGCGTCAATATGGAAAAGGCTCAATTCTCTCTCCTTTTTTCCAGATCTCCCTCAGCTTGGCGTAGCGGATGAAGATCGAGTAGCCGTTAAGGACCGAGATGACGAGCCCGGGGAAACCGTCGAGAAAGCCGAGCTTCAGGACGTAAGACTTGAGGAACCGGCCGGCCGGCCAGCCGAGAAGGTGGAAGAGCCGGCACCGTTTTTTTCTCGCGTAAAGCTTCTGGGCGCCGAGGTCGGAGAACTTGTTGATGCAGGCCACGTGCTCCGCGATGCTGTCGTAAGTGAAGTGATGGATCGCCCCTTTGAGCTTCTCGACCCGGCCGTCGAAGACCAGGCCCTCGTGGACATAGTCGCCCTCCCAGCGGGCCCTGTCCTTGCGGAATAAGCGCACCTTGCGGTCCGGGTACCAGCCGGAGTGGCGGATCCACCGGCCGAGGTAGTGGACCTGCCGGGGAATGGAGAATCCGGCGCAGACGGGCTCTCTGTCGGTCAGAGAGAAGATCTCGGACCTCAGCTCGGGCGAAACACGCTCGTCAGCGTCTAAGGACAGAACCCAAGGGCAAGAGGCCTTCGCGTTGGCGAAATTCTTCTGGTCGGCGAAGTTCGTCCACTTCCGCTCGTAGACGTGTTCGGTGTATCGCCTGGCGATCCGGACCGTGTCGTCCGTGCTGTGGCTGTCGACGACGATGATCTCGGAAACGAGCCCCTGGACGCTCTTCAAGGCCGGCTCGAGACTTTTCTCTTCATTAAACGTGATGAGGACGGCCGAAATCTCCACGCGGAAATATTAACATATTTACATCGAGGAAAAAAGACAGCGGGGAGACGCATCGGCCGCGCCGCCGTTACGCCTCGCGAATTCCTTTAAAAAGGCTGGGTAGTTCCGGGATAGCCTATCTGTTTTCCAGCGATATGTCCCGGTTCTGCAGGCTCGAACCGACGGCCTTTTCCAGCCTGGCCTGGGAAAGATTGTAGTCCACCAACGCTTTGATCTCCATCGAACGGGCGTTGGCCAGCCCTTCCTGGTACTGGAGGACGAAGTAGTTCGTGGTCAGACCGACGTTGAGCTTCTTGGTCTCGGCCTCCAGCCGTTTTTCGGCCAGCTCCCGGGCAATCCGGTAGGCTTCGACGCTCTTAGCGCCCGTCTCCACGCTCCGGACGGCGTCGCTCACTTCGAGATAGATCTGCTGTTCCTGGTTCTTCAGCCTGACCAGGCTTTGGTCGAGCTGGAGCTTGGCCAGCGCGTAATTGGCCCGGCCCACGATGTTGCTGACTGGGACCGACAGGGTCAGCCCCACCGTCCAATTCTGGTAGAGGAATTTCGCGGCGTCGCGCAACGCGTTGGAGGCCCCTCCCTTTTCCTTACCGATGATGACGCCCAGGAAGGGGTCGTTATTCAGGTAGAGGATCCGGTCGCCCGAGATGCCGGGACTCCAGTAGGACAATTTCAGGTCGAGCTGGGGAAGCAGTTGGTTCTTGGCCACGCTGAAGTCGATCTGATTCGTCAGGATTGTCGTCTTGTTGACCTCGAGGTCGGGCCGCCTGTCCATAGCTTCCTTCAAAGCCTCGTCCAGCGAGATCGACACGGGCTTGAAGGCCGGTTTGTCCACGGGCTCGATCTTCAGGGACCGGATATCGCCCTCAGGTACCGGGTTGACGAGGCTCTTGAGGACGTCCTCGCTCTTCCTGATCAGGGCCTCGGCCTGGAGGATGTCCGCCTCCCGCTGGGCGACGGTCGCCTCGGCGTTGAGGACCTCGAGCGGGGCCAGGGTCCCGACGTCGACCTCCTTCTTGTTCTTGGTCAGGAGATCGCGGGCGAGCTGGAGCGACTGCCGCTTGACATTGAGGCTCTCGATGGCATAAACGAGGGTCCAATAGGCCTCCTGGACCTGGTAGACCGTGGCGATGAGGGTCGTCCGGAGCTGGCTCTGGGAAATGTCCAGGTTGTTCCGGGCGATGATGATCTGCTGGCGGGCGACCTTAGGGCCGAAGTTCTTCAGGAGGGGCTGGGTGAAGTCGAAGCGCAGGGTGCTTCCATAGCGGGGGTTGATGAGCTGGAAGGCCTGGTTCGTATCGGACTTGTAGTTCTGGAGGGACATGGACACGTTGCCGCCCCAGGGGACCTGTTGGACGACGGATGCGCTGATCGTCGTCATCTTGAGGGTGCTCGTGCCCGAGCCCTGGAGGAACCAGTAGGAGGGGCTTTCGGTGCCTTCCCGGTCATAGTTGAAATCCAGGCTGGGCAGGAAGAACTCCCTGGCCCGGGACAGGGTGGCGTCGGCCAGTTCGGGGTTGTAGACCTCGACAGCCAGGTTCAGGTTGTTCTTGAGTGCCATGAGGATGGAGTCTTCGAGGGTCAGTTTCATCCCGGCCTGTTCCTGTCCGAACGCGGACACGGCCAGGAAGATCATGAGCAAGAGCGTAAGCATCGCTTTTTTCGTCGTCACGGATGTCCTCCTCTATGAGCGGCGCGTCCCTCGCGCCCGTTCACCCACAGTCTAACAAAATAGTCCTCGCATAACAAAAAGGGCGTCTTGCAAAACACGCCCAGATAGATTATACGTAAATTGGCCTGTTAAGGTTCTCACGTTGCATAAAATGAGCCTGAAAAATGTGGCCCTTCTCAAGGGCGGCGTCCTCGTGGCCATTTCCTCGCTGGGAATGGGGACGGGTCTTTTTTTCTTCTTCGAGGTCCCGAAATTCACGTTCCTCGAGCACGCCTTCCGGCCTCGGCCTCTCGCCCTGGCGGCAGCGACCGGACTCGTCGGGCTGACGCTCCTCACGTTCTGGCTCCTCTATTCGCGTCTCGTGTCCAGGCTCCTCGCCCGGTCCTTCGAAGAGGTCCTCGGCCGCGACGCTCTCACCTACCTTCCCCTGGCGTTCATAGCCCTCGCCCCGGTCACCCTGCGTCATTACCTGAGCGCGGCGGACATCCTGGTCCGGACGAGGCTCATCCTAGAAGCGGCCGTTTTTCTCGTCATCTACCTCAAGGCCGTCCAGTTCAGAGAATGGCGGAGGTTTCGGACCGAAGCCAGGCCCGCGCCGCTCGCCCGCTTGTCCGGGCTCTCTTCAAAGAAAAAGCTCGCTGCCCTCTTCATCGGTTCCCTCGTCTTCGCGAACCTCGGCTCCGTCATCATGCTTAAAAAAGGGATCTACTTCTCCGGGGACGAACCCCACTATCTCCTGATGGATTACAGCCTCCTCCATGACGGCGACCTCGACCTGGCCAACAACTACGCCCAAAAAGATTACCACGCTTATATGCTGACGTCGGGGACCATTCCCCAGACCCACGCTGTCCCGGGGAAAAAACCGGGCAGTCAGTTTTCGTACCATTCGCCCGGGACGGCCTTCCTGCTGTTCCCCTTTTACGCGGCCGGTTCGCTCTTCGGGAAAACGGGCCTCATCCTGTGGCTGCGCTTCGGAATGAGCCTGTTCGGGGCGCTGTTCGGACTTCAGGTTTTTCTCTATGTCCGGGATACCTGGGGAAGTGAGAAATGGGCGCTTATCCTCTGGGCCCTGACCGGCCTCGCCACGCCGGTCTATTTTCATTCCATCCATATTTATCCCGAGATCTTCATCGCCCTTTTCGCCTTTGTAGTCTTCAGGCTCTTTCGTTCCCCGGCTGCCCTGACGCTGGGTCGGCTCCTCCTCTGCGGCTTCCTCCTCTCGACCTTCATCTGGTTCCACGCCCAGAAATACATCTTCCTTGCCGGCCCGCTCTTCGTCTTCTGCTTATGGATGCTCTACAGGAAGCGCGCCGGAGGGAGGGATTACGCGGCGTTCCTCGTCTTTCCCGTCGTGATCACGGCAGTTTATTTTCTCCTCCAAAAGGCCATCTACGGCTCGTTCTCCCTGTTGGCGGTGTCTTATAAGGGAACCCCGAGAGCAGGGGAAACTCTGGCTTACGCAAGGCTGCTCCTCACGGGCATTCCCTTCCGTTTCCGCTGGGAAACCCTGGCCGATTACTTCTTCGACCAGAAGGATGGGCTCCTCCTCTACGCCCCGATCTATTTCTTTTCCTTCCTGGGACTGGTGGAAATGGCCCGGAGGAAGGCCGGGGACCTCCTGGCCCTCCTTCTCGTGACCTCCCCCTACGTCCTCGTCTCGGCGTTCCTGACGCAGCGGCCGGCCTACGCCCCGCAGGCCAGGACGCTCGTGGCGGTCATCTGGGTCATGATCATCGGGCTGGGATATTTCGTCGCCCACAACACGAAAAAGATATTCGCGGGCGCTTTCGCTCTTAGCTCGGGAGTGACCCTGCTCGTGACCTGGCTCCTTCTCAGGAACCCGCTCGCCATCTACCAGGAAACGACGGTTGGCAACACGGAAAGGGGCGGCGCAATCTTCTACATCCTGAGCAACCTGCACTTCGACCTGACCGGGCTTCTGCCGGTTTACATCAAGAGCCGGAAAGGCGCCTGGCCGCTAAACTTCTATTGGATGGGGGGTCTGGCCGTCTTCGTCCTGGTCTATGCCCTGGCCCGGAGGCCGTCGAGGGACCTTTCGTTCCGATGGCGGACACACGTTCTCTTCGCCGCGGCGGGGGGAACGCTGTTCTTTATCTGGTTCGTCATTTTCCCCAGGACCATCCTCTCCAACCCGGTGAGCACGGCCTTCCCCACCGGTGAGAGGCTCAGGTTCTACTCCATGTCCAGGATTGCTCGCCAGGTCGAGCCGGGCCGCTTCCTTCTTCCCGAGGACGGCCGTGCTTACGTCTTCTCTTTCACCTCGCGCCGGAAGATCAGAAAGCTCCGGTTCGAGTTCGGATCCAAGGCGGGGGACTACGATGCCGGGCTCACCTATTTCGATCTCCCCCTCTTCGAGGGCCGAACATCCGGGGAGGTCCGATCGCTCGATCTACCCTCGCCGCCGGCCTACGAATACAAGAACGCCTACCTCTATCTCGTGACATTGCGGTTGGGAAAGGGCGCCGGCGTCCGGACGGTCGAGAACCCGTATCTCTTCAGGCTCGTGCCGTCCGACTAGGCCGAACGTCCGGTCCTTTGAGCCCAAGGCTGCAGCCGCAGCCTTCAGGCTGCGCAAAGACGCGGGCTGAAGCCCGCGACGCCAAAGACGGCCGGGCCATCTTTGGGGAGGTTCAGCTGAACATCCTATACCGGACGATCCCCTTCTTATGGAGCTTGAACTTGACCAGCATCTTGAGGATGGACAGGCCGTAGACGCTGCTCCGCCAGAACCCGACCTGCGAGGCTTCCTGGAAATAACGGGTTTCGATAGGGATCTCCATGATGCGCAGGCCGTGGATCACGCCTTGGGCGATGATCTCCGAGTCAAAGACGAAGTCGTCGGAGTTGGCCATGAAGTTGACCATCTCGAGGTAGCGCCGCGAGTAGGCTCGGAGACCCGAGTGGTATTCCGTCAAATACATGTAAAAGGTGGCGTTCTCCAAGGCCGTCAGGTAGATGTTGGCCAGGTACTTCCACTTGGGCATGCCGCCCTCGAGGGGCCGGCCGCCCAGCATCCGCGAGCCGAACATGGCGTCGCACTCGCCGTTGAGGAGCGGCTTAACGAGCTGGGGGATGATTTTCGGGTCGTACTGGTGATCGGGGTGAACCATGACCATGATGTCCGCGCCGAGCTTGAGGGCTTCCGTGTAACAAGTCTTTTGGTTGCCGCCGTAGCCCCGGTTCTTCTCGTGGACGAAGACCCGGAGGCCGAGCTTTTGGGCAAGCTCCACGGTTCCGTCCCGGCTGGCGTCGTCGACGAGGATGATGTCGTCCACCCATTCGCGCGGGATATCGTCAAGTGTGCGCTCCAGTGTCTTCTCGGCGTTGTAGGCCGGCATGACGACGATGACTTTCTTGGAGCGTTCCATGGAAGTATTTCCTGGTATTTCCCTTATAGCACATTGCCCGATCCCCCGTCTAATCCATCTGGCCAAGGTCAGGCTTTAACCTCCCCTGGAGGGATCAATACAAACGCATTAAATAGTTTGACATCTGACTTTAAGCGGCCTGAAGCCGCCCTCACTCCCCCGGCCCCCGGGGAACCAGTCCCGTCGGTTCCCCCCGTCGCGTTTTCCCATCGCTCATCCCATGCCTCCTCGTTGGAATGTATTCCATTCTTTTCGAGGTGTCTAGGATTTCGGGGCAAGATCAAGGGGGTGGCAAGAAATATGAACAGAGTCTTGGGCGCGTCGCCGAGATAGCCTTCATAGGACTCGGGTCCCCCCTCCGCTACGGGGGCTTGAGGACGGCATTCAGTGCCGTTCATACATTGTAACTTTTTTTATTGCATTCGTATTAGATTTTTGATGACTCGATCCGAGCGATTGACTTTCCGCCGGGCCTCTCGTACAATCAAGCCATGGAACGCGCGGAAATCCTGGCCCGCATTGCCGCGATAAAAACTGAGATCGACGCCGTCAATCACGATATCATCCGCCGCCTGATCACCGAACACCGCATCCACGTGCAGACATCACACCGCGCCTCCCTGCTGGGCAGACTCATCAACAGGATGCGGCAGAAACTGCTCTTCGAGGTGGAGCGGGGCTTGGGACCCATGTTCGAGCAGCAGCGTGAGATCAACCTGCGCCTACTCAAGGAGATCGAAGCCCTCAAGGCGGCGCTGGAGCAAAAGGAGCATGGCACCTGCGGCTGAAACTCGGGCCGCAGCAGGCCGCTGCCTGACCATCGCCGTCTGTGCCCCCCAGGTGCCTTTCGTAAGCGGCGGCGCCGAGGAGCAGGTAGCAGCCCTGTGCCGAGAGTTGCGCGCCCGGGGCCATCGGGTGGAGCTGATCACCCTCCCTTACAAATGGTATCCCAGGCCCCAGCTATGGCGCAGCATAAAAATGTGGGAGCTGGCCGATCTGAGCGAATCGGACGGCCGCCGGATCGACCTGGTCATCGCCACCAAGTTCCCCTCCTATTTCGTTCACCACGGCCGCCGGGTGCTGTGGCTGACCCATCAATACCGCCAGCTCTATGATCTCTATGGCACCCCCTATTCGGATTACAGTCCCGCTCGTTGGCGCGACCGCCGGCTCCGCCGCCGCTTCGTGGCCCGCGATACCGCCGCGCTTGCCTGCTATGCCAGGCGTTTCACGATCTCGGCCAACACCCGGGAACGGATGCGCCGGTACAATGGATTAGATGCCGAAATCCTCTATCCCCCTCCCAAGCTGGCCGATCGGGTGCAATGTCTGGAATACGATAATTTTATCCTTTCCGTGGGCCGTTTGAACCGGATGAAGAGAACCGAAGGCCTGCTTCATGCTTTGGCGCTGACAAAGACGGCGGCTCGCGCGGTGATCGCCGGCGCCGGCCCCGAGGAGGACGGGCTCAAACAATTGACCCATGACCTGGGCCTGACCGCACGGGTGGAGTTCGCCGGATATGTCGACGACGACCGCCTGAGCGACCTTTATGGCCGCTGCCTGGGCGTCTTTTTCGCTCCGCTCGACGAAGACTACGGGTACATCACCCTGGAGGCCTTCCTGGCCGCCAAACCGGTTTTGACCTGCAGCGACTCAGGCGGGTCGATGGAATTCGTGGTTCACGAACAAAATGGGTTCATTCTGCCACCCGGAGATTGGGCCTCAGCAGCGTCCTGTATCGACCGCCTCTGCCGCGACCGTGAACTCTGCCGGAGTTTAGGTGCAACCGGCAGGGCAGCGGTACGCGCTATCACGTGGGACCATGTGCTCGCTCGGCTGCTGGAGGGAGCCGTATGAAAATCGCCTGGTTCAGCCCGCTCAACCCCATGCCAAGCGGCATTTCCGATTACAGCGAGGAACTGTTGCCGAGCCTCGCCCGGCATGCGACCATCGACATCTATATCGATCCATCCTATACGCCCAGCAATACCGAAATTGCCCGCTCTTTTTCCATCAGCCCCTTCGATCCGGGGACGTTCAAGGCCCAGGATTATGACCGCATCGTGTACCACATGGGCAACGACTACTCAGCCCACCGTTATATCCATGAAGCTTTGCAGCGCTTTCCCGGTGTGGTGGTGCTTCACGATTTCGTGCTCATGGGCTTCTACGCTGCCCGTCAGGATGCCGGCAGAAACTTTCCTGACTTTATCCGCTTCCTGCAGCGGTTCTACCCGGAGAAAGCGGCCTGGATCGAAGAACAGTGCGCCGGTCGCCACCCCTTTCCACTCTGGGAGGGCGAAATGGCGCTGCAACTGCCGATGAACGAAGAGATCGGCCGTCTGGCCGCTGGAGTCATCACCCATTCCCATTATGTATTGGCACGGCTCGGGCTGCAGGATGGAAAACCCGCCGCCGTCATTCCCCACCACGGCCACCCCACCCATCCCTGCGACCGGGACGCAGTACGTGCCGGACTTGGCGTGAAGCCCGGCCAGATTCTGCTCGTCTCCACCGGCTACGTCACCCGCAACAAGCGCTACGAACTGGTGCTGGAGGTATTGAAGGAACTGCGCCGGCCCGACCTGCGCTACCTGATCATAGGCCGCGACAACGACGGTATTTTGCCGCGGATCGTCCGCACCGGCCGGCATGATGTGCTGACCCGGGGATTTGCGCCATTGGCGGAGATGGAACGGCTGATCGCCGCCGCCGATATCGGCATCAACCTGCGCAACCCCACCATGGGCGAAAGCTCCGGTTCTCTCCTGCGCATGCTGAGCTACGGCCGACCGGTCATCGTGAGCGACAGCGGTTCATACCGCGAAATTCCCGATTATTGTGCCATCAAAATCGACACCGGAATAGATGAAAAGGAAACGCTCAAAGCCTTCATCGCCGCTCTGGCCGACGATCCCGCTTTGCGGGCCGGCCTGGGCCGCGAGGCGGCGCGCCATGCCGGCGAAACCTGCGGCATCGACCGCTGCGCCGACATGTACGCGGCGTTTCTGGGCAACATCCAGCCCGGGCGCCCGGCGCCGGAGGAAACCCCATGAGTGAGATGGACCCAAACAAGACGGACATCAACGGGATCCTGCAGGGACTGCGCCGGGAATTCACCCGCCAGGCGGAACGGACCGGAACCATCGAGGCCATTGCCGGGGGCTCGGTGGACCGCGATCTGCCGCTGGATTACTGGCGCTTCAGCGAAACCGATCTGGAAAAAGAACTGTGGAGCCGTATCCCCGACCTGGACCGGGCCATGCTTGACTTGGGCCAGGCCATCGATATTCTGCCCAGCAGCCCTTTGCCGGCAAAACCAGGTCTGTCGGGAAAGGTCAAAGGCAGATTCAAAAACCTGCTGCTGCGCCTGGCCATGCCGCTGATCCGTATCACACTGGAGAAGCAGGACCGGCTGAACCGTATCACATTGGAGAAGCAGGACCGGCTGAACCATCAGTTCAAACATCTGCAATTCATCCAGTTCCTGACTGTCAAGCAACTGCTTCAGCGTCTGCAACGGCTGGAAAGTGAAAACCGCGAGCTGCGCGGCCGCCTGGCCGAACTGGAAACGGAGAATGCCATTGGTGGAGAGACCTCTGACCATGAGTGAACAATCCCTGGCCGAACGGCTGGCTCGGCATGCTCCGGCCGATCCGGCCTGGGAAGAGGCATTTCTTAACCAGATTGCCGAACAACGACAGGCGGGAACCGAGGAATACGCCAAGGCCATGGCCGACTACCTGCAAAATTCGGTGGCGAACTCCGCCCTGCTGGGCCGCATTGGCAACGCCATTACCGATTGCGCAAGCCTGCGCACCGCCATCAATACCATCGACCGCTGCCAGCTGCTGCTGGGACTAAGAAAACCGCGCATCGCCATCTACGACCATACCTGGCAGTTCATCGGCGGGGCGCAGAAATACGGCGCCACCATGGCCGAAGCCCTGCAGGACCTTGGCGAAATCACCCTGATCTGCAATCGCCCCTTCTCTTCCGAGCACCTGGCCGAATGGTACCGCCTGGATCTGAAAGATTGCGCCACCCGTGTCATCCCGCTGCCCTTTTTCGAGGATAAGGGTGGCGATTATATCGATCCCGCCGACATCACTTCCCGCGCCATGGCCAACCCGTTTCACGCCGTCAGCAGGGCCAGCCTGGATTACGACCTCTTCATCAACAACAGCATGCTGGAAATGGTCTTGCCCCTGGCCCACCGTTCCGCGTTCATCACCCACTTCCCGGGGGAGCGGCGGCCGCTCAGCTATTTCTACGTGGACCGCTACACCCGCGTGGTGTACAACAGCCGCTATACCGCCGACTGGATCGAGAAACGCTGGGGGCTCAAGCCCCATACCCACATCTATCCGCCGGCCGACATGCCGGGGCCGCGCCCGGAAAACAAGGAGCCGATCATCCTGTCGGCGGCGCGCTTCGATCCCGGGGGCAACAAGCAGCAGCTCGACATGATCCGCGCCTTTCAGTTGCTGATCCGCTGCCGCCCCCAGGCCAGCCGCGGCTGGCACTTAATCCTCGCCGGCGGCAGCCATGGGGATAACCCATATCTGCGACAGGTACAACAGTTCCTGGCGGCCCACCCCGGCCTGCCGGTGGAATTGCGGGTGAACATCACCGCGGCCGAGCTCCAGGAACTCTACCACCGCGCCTCCCTGTTCTGGCATTTCTGCGGTTTGGGACAGAGAGACCCGGCCCTGGTGGAGCATTTCGGGATGACCGTGGCCGAAGCCATGCAGAGCGGCTGTATTCCCTTGGTTTTCGATGGCGGCGGCATGCGCGAGATCGTCCGGTCCGGGGAAAACGGCTATCTTTTCCCCGGTCTGGCCGAACTGATCGGCGCCACGATCCGGCTGCTCGATATGCCTGCATTGCGCGCCAACCTGGCCGAGGCGGCCCGGAACGCCGGACGGAGTTTTGCCAAAGAGGTTTTCGCCGGCCGCATGCGGGCCTTGGTCCAAGAACTGCTGGCCCCGGCGCCGCTGTCTTTATAAACCTGGTCTTTGACATCCGCCCTTTTCTCTCCGGCGCCGCCGCTGTGGCGTCTGCCTGCAACGCCTGTGGATCGCGCCGGCCGCTGGCGAAAGGATTAATCCCTATCATCTCATCTGCGCTTCGCCCAAGGAGCGCTTCGATCCCCGGCGACAAGAACAGGGACATGTACCTTAGGTACGTGTCCCCGTTCTTTTACCTCGGATAGGCATCGAGATCGAGGTCGATGGACGCGGGGATGCCGGCGGCGCGCTTCTCGAGGGCCAGCGCGGCCACCATGGCGGCGTTGTCGGTGCACATCTTCGGCGAGGGGATAAAGGCGGGAAGCTTCTGCCGGTCCGCGAACTCCTGGAACCGGGTCCGGAGACGCTTGTTCCGGGCGACACCGCCGCAGAGGATGAGGGACTTCGGCCCGAACTCGTCCACGGCCCTGGCGAGGTTATCGACGAGCGTCCGGGCCACCGCCTCCTCGAAGGCGGCCAGAAAATCAGCGAACCGCGGATGCTCTTTCGTGATCCCGCTCTCCCGGATGTGCTTCAAGGCGGCGGTTTTGAGGCCGCTGAAGCTGAAGTCGAAGGGTGCGTCCTTGATCCGAGGCCTGCTGAACGCGAATGCCGTTTGGTCACCTTTAGCCGCGAGCTTCTCGATGAGCGGGCCGCCGGGGTAGCCGAGCCCGAGGAACTTGGCGACCTTGTCGAGGGCCTCGCCGGCCGCGTCGTCGCGCGTTTTGCCCAGGAGCCTGTAGGAAAGCTTCTTTTCCAGAAGATAGAGCGACGTGTGTCCGCCCGAGACAAGAAGGGCGAGCGCGGAAAAACCGATGTTCCTGTTTTCCAAGAAGGCCGCTTCGATATGGCCCTCGAGGTGGTCGATGCCGACAAGCGGCTTCTTGTGGTAATAAGCCAGCCCCTTGGCGAACGAGAGCCCGACAAGGAGAGAGCCGATGAGGCCCGGTCCCTGGGTCACCGCGAAAAGGTCGATCGCCTTGAGCTCGATCCCGGCCCGCGCCAGCGCCTCCCCGACGATGACGTCGATCGTCTTGATATGCTGTCGCGACGCGAGTTCGGGCACGACCCCGCCGTAGGGCGCATGGACTTCGTCCTGGGACAGGATGATGTTGCTCAGGACCTCAAACCGATCCGTCAGGACGGCGGCCGAAGTTTCGTCGCACGATGTTTCGATGCCGAGGGCGTACATGAAGACCTAGTATATAAGAAAAACGAGGAGGGTTCTACCGAACCATCCCCCAAAAATTGCCGATAGGATTCTTAGGTTAGGCTGAAGACAGATGACTGTTCAGGGCCTGAAGCGGTAGGGCGGCCGGAAGACGCCCTTCTCCGTGATGATGCCGGCGATGTATTTCGCCGGGGTCACGTCGAAAGCGGGGTTACGGACGGCGATGTGAGGGAGCGTGACGCAGCGGCCTCCGGCCTCCCGGACCTCGCGCGGATTGCGCTCCTCGATGGGGATCTCGTCCCCAGTCTCCAGGCCGGAGTCCACCGTGCTCATAGGCGCGGCCACGTAGAAGGGGATGCCGTGCTCTTTGGCCAGGACCGCGACCGAGTACGTCCCGATCTTGTTGGCGGTGTCGCCGTTCCGGGCGATGCGGTCCGCGCCGACGACGACGATCTGGATCTCGCCCTTCTTCATGAACCAGCCGGCCATGTTGTCCGTGATGAGGACGACGGGGATGCCGCGCCGGTCGAGCTCCCAACAGGTCAGCCGGGCGCCCTGGAGGAACGGCCGGGTTTCGTCCGAGAAGACGCGGACCTTCTTCCCCTGCTCGTGGGCGGCCCGGATGACGCCCACGGCCGTCCCGTAGCCGGCCGTGGCCAGCTCTCCGGCATTGCAGTGGGTCAGGACGGTCGCACCGTCCGGGATGAGGTCCCGGCCGTGACGGCCGATGGCCTCGTTGGTCGCGACGTCTTCGGTCTCGATGGCCCTGGCCTCATCGAGCATCCGGCGCTTGAGCCGGGCGAGCGTCAGATCGCGGTTCGCGTCGAACGTCCTTCGCATCCTCTCCAGCGCCCAAAAGAGGTTTCGAGCCGTGGGCCGCGTCCGTTCGAGACGCTTGGTGATCCTTTCAAACGCGCGGTCGACGTCTTCGCCGCTTCTCCACGCCAGCACGCCCAGGACAACGCCGTAGGCCGCCGCGACGCCGATGGCCGGCGCGCCGCGTATGACCATGGTCTCGATGGCCCGGGCGACTTGGCCGTATCTCCGATATTCGACGTAGATCTCCTTCAGCGGGAGCTTCCTTTGGTCGATCATGACGACTCTGTTCTTCTTCCACTCGATGGCCGGAAGCATGCCTTACTCCTTTTTCCAGTTCGGCGTCAGCGGATCCCTCCATCCCCATTTCCGAGTCCACCGCCCGAGGAGCTCCTCGAAGGCCTGCCACTCATCCGGTGAAAGCCGTTCCTTCATCTTCGTAGAGATAAAAACGATCTGCAGGTCGTTGTCGCGGAGGACCTTTTCCGCGGGCAGTCCCAGCTCTCGGGCGATCGCGGCCTCCTCGAAACTCTTCCGGTAATCTTCGCGGTGGCTTTCCGTTTGGGAAAGCAGGTAGTGATAGAACCCGCAGGCGAAATCCCCGTCGATGAGCTTCTCGAGGGTTTTCGCGACGGCGGCGAGGGCGCTGGCCTTCTCTTTGTCGTCGAGGCCCGACGCCGCGGCCAGGCTGAGGTCGGCGAATCGGCGGGCGGCCTCGAGCCGGGCGGGTTTGAACTTCGCGTGGTCGACAAGGTCGATGAGACTCCGGAGCGCCGCGTCCTTGAGCCCGAGCGCATCGAGCGAAGAGGATAGTCCAAGGCGGGCGACGTCGCGCGCCCATTCCTCCCCTTCGGCGAACCCGAGCGTAAAAGCCTGAAGGAAGCTCTTTTCGGCGTCCGGCCATCTTTCGAGAGCCGCTTCCGCCAGCCCCTTGAGCGTGAAGGCCTGGGCCGATGGGTTCGACCGGACCTCTTTCTCCGCTTCGAGCAGGGCCCGCTTGTAGGACGCGGCGGCTTGTGCGGTCTCGTAAGCGCGGGTTCGCAGCTGTCCCTCGGAATAATGGAACTTGGCCTGCTTGAGGTGGGAAGCGCAGCCGGTGAGAAGCAGGACGGCCAAAAAGGCGAACGCGCGGAAAACGGGAGACCGGGGGCTTTGCGGGCTTATCACGCGTCCCCCACCGTCCCCTCAATCCTCGTCTTTTTTGACTTTCTTCCGGATGCGCTCCAGGATGAGCTTCCGAACCTGAACGTCGGACATGACATGGATGCCGAGCGAAGCGATCTCCATGCCGACGCTTTGCATGCCGCGCCAGAACTCCTGGCCCGACCCGGCGGGCTTGATGTCCTCGATGGCCCGGGCCGTTCGTTCCCCGAATTCATCGGCGATCTTCCTGAAGTCGCCGGCTTCGAGGTCTTCCTGGAAGAGGGCCAGGAGGAACGCGTCCTCGAGTCCGCAAACAGGGTAGAGCCCGGCGAAAGCCTTGCGCAGGGCAGCCATATCTTTGACCCGGACCTCTTCCGCGAAGGCCTCGCGGACCCCCTCGGTCCTCTCGAAGAAGTTCAGGATGAACGCGTCCGGCTTGCTCTCGACCATCCCCGGTTCAAGCCAGACCTGCCAGGCCAGGACCCGTTCCTTCAGGTCGAAAATCCGCCGCACCGCCCAGACGCAGATGGAGTAGAGCACGGGGAAATAGAGGTACGTTTTTATCGGCAGAAATTCCGCCAGCACTTTGACGCCGTTATCCAGAATATGTTCGGCCCTTTTCTTGTCCATCAGGTATCTTTCTACTGTATTCCGCCCCAAATAGCAAATTTAAAATCGATCCAATTAATGGCCATGGCGGCGCTCGATCATCTCTCTTTCTTCTTTCTTCCCAATAAAAAGAATCTGTATTGGCAGATCTAATGTTTCTACTATTCTCTTTTTGGCACGAAAAACAGATTGATTTTTTTTCTGATTGAAATAGTATACTATAAATGCTATTATTCACACGTTATATGAATTATTGTATGTCGAATAAACCATGAAAGTTTTAGCTGGATTAGGCAAGGAAGACAGGAAAAGGTTATCTGCCCTATTCCGCGCAACAACGGGGACTATCTCGATTCAGGACGCCTCCGGTATCCTCAACGTCTCTTCCGTCAATGCCGCCAAGATGCTTTCTCGTTGGGCCATGAAAGGCTGGCTCGCTCGAGCTCGCCGCGGAATCTATGTCAGGCTTCCTTTCGAAGCCGGCTCCATAGATGTCCCTCCCGAAGACCCTTGGATTATCATAGATCGATTATTTTCGCCGTGTTATATCGGGGGTTGGAGCGCGGCCGAATATTGGGGCCTTACGGAACAAATATTCCGAACCATAGTAGTTATGACCGGCCGTAAGATAAGAGAGCGATCCCCCGTTATTCGAGGAACTTCATTACTCCTGCGAACTATATCAGCGAATGCGCTATTCGGAACTCGAGCGGTCTGGCGCGGCCAAATCAAGGTATCCGTATCCGATCCATCACGAACAATTCTAGACATGTTGGACGACCCAGGGCTTGGGGGTGGGATCCGCTCGACCGTTGATATGCTTGTCGCTTACCTATCGTCCGCAGACAAAGACCTCGATCTCCTCATTTCCTATGCGAAGCTTATGAGAAACGGCGCCGTTTTCAAGCGTCTTGGATATATGCTGGAACGGTTCGCTCCAGGCCAGCAAAAAGCCATCGGCGACTGCAGGATGTTACTGACAAAAGGAAACGCTAAGCTTGATCCGTCGTTGAAGTCAGACAGGCTCGTGACGCGATGGCGGCTGTGGATTCCGGAAAGCTGGGCCAAGGAGAAATGATTGATCGATCGACAGGAAATCCAGGATTTTGCCAGAGAATTCGGACTGACCGCAAACATTGTCGAGAAAGACTATGTACTTGGATGGCTATTGGCAGGAATCTCCAATTATTCTGAAATTAGAAATAGTTAGGTATTCAAGGGTGGAACTTGCCTGAAGAAGTGCTACTTTGAAACCTACCGATTTTCTGAAGACTTGGATTTCACGCTCCTCGAGACGGCAAATCAAGACATAGGCTTCTTGAACGAAGCTTTTAATAAGATCACGGAATGGATTTACAACGAATCCGGCATAGAATTTCCCCGTGATCGAATCCGGTTTGATTCATACTCTCAGCAGCGAGAGAAACCGTCGTTACAGGGAAGGATTTGCTACATAGGACCATTGAGGCCGGGTTACGAACCTCCTCGCATTAAGCTAGATTTAACGAGTGAAGAGGTCCTCGTTTTCGACCCTGTAAGTCGCGATGTCCATCATCCCTATTCTGACAAACCGAACAGCGGAATATTGATCCGCTGCTATTGTTACGAGGAGGTCTTCGCCGAAAAGCTCAGGGCGCTCGCGGAGCGCTTGAGACCCCGTGACCTTTACGATGTTATTCATCTCTATCGATTCAACAAAGACCGGAATGTTCCTTCAGCCATCCTCGAGGCGTTGGAAAAGAAGTGCGCCTTCAAAGAAATCCCAATCCCCACTTTTGCATCGCTCGATTCCAGGCCGGAACGACTTGAACTTGAAGGAGAATGGGAAAATATGCTCGGGCATCAGTTGCCCTCACTTCCGCCCTTCGAGCAATTTTGGCAGGAGCTGCCTGGAATGTTCGATTGGCTATCTCACGCCTTTAAAAAACCCGTCTCTGTGCTTATGCCTATGGGCTCCGCCGGGATTGCGATCGACGAGAAATGGAATCCGCCAGCCATGACGACAGCCTGGCATTCTTCTGTTCCCTTAGAGAGGATACGCTTTGCTGCTGCCAATAGATTATGTGTCGATCTCAACTATCAAGGGAAGCGTCGTTTGATTGAACCATATTCATTACGCCGCACTCGAGATGGCCATCTGCTTCTATACGCCATTAAGCATGAAACGCGAGAAGAACGGTCCTATCGGATCGACCGGATACACGGTGCGAATGTTGCCAAAATCCCGTTCATACCCAAGTATGCCATCGAGCTTACACCTTCCGGCCCCTTATCTGCTCCACCTGTGCCACTACGGCGTGGCCGGCACAAAAAGACTAGAACGACCTCAGCGAAATCAATATATGCCTTGTCAAAGCGCGCAACGCCCTTTTCTGGGCCAAAATACGTCTATGAATGCAGCATGTGCGGCAAGAAGTTCACCCATAGAAAAAGTGACCCGAAACTCAATAAACATATGGACAAGCAAGGATATCCATGTCCAGGACGGACGGGTTTCTACGTGATTCCAAAATATTCTTGAATTGCTTGGTTTGCTGTTCCGAGCGGAATTTGACTATTCTTAATTCGCTTGATATATTTCTGAAAAAAGGACGCGCATGAAGGCTCCTGATTCCGTTGCAAGGCTCGTCGAGGATTTCGACCGCTTGTCGGCCGGAGCGATCCCTCAGGATTTCGATGAGGCTTCGCTCCGACAAAGCTTCATCAATCCACTTTGGGAAGCATTGGGGTGGAATCTTCAAGACCCGCGTGAGGTCATCGTCGAAAAACGCGTCTATATCCGCGACAGCACCAAACACGCCGACTACTGTTTCCAAATCGGCGGTAAATCTCAATTCATCATCGAAACGAAGGACTTCCGCAAGCGTCTCGACGATATCGATTTTATCTTCCAAACCAAGCGCTACGGTTATAATCTTCCCGTAGACTTCGGCATCCTTACGAATTTCACTCGTTTCCGCCTTTTCGATACAGGCCTTCAACCAACCTACGATAACCCGGCTCGCGGCCTTATCAAACGGTTCGACCTGACTTATCAAGATTATGTCATGCGCTGGGAAGAGCTGACCGCGACGTTTTCAAAGGAAGCCGTCGCCTGCGGCGGCCTTAAGAAACTCCTGCCGACGGCCCGCCGTGACCGGAACAAAGAAGCTTTGGATTCGAAATTTTTCGAGCGCCTTAACGAATGGCGGATGGAATTGGGCCGCGTCATCGCCCTTCGCAACGCCGATCTCGGTGTTCGCGAGATCAACGAAGCCGTCCAACGCATTCTCGATCGCGTCATATTCATGCGGGTGATCGAAGACCGCAATATCGAAGCGGCCGAGCACTTGCTGGACGCGCTTAATAGATGGAAAGCCGAGCGAGAAAGGCCGCTTTATCGTTATCTTGTAGATAAATTTCGTTGGCTTGAGCCGCAATACAACGGTGAACTATTTTCCCCTCATTTCTCCGAAGATCTTTTTCTGGATGACAAGCCGCTCAAAGATTTCGTGGAATCACTCTACTATCCTAAATGCCCTTATCAGTTCAATATTATCGGCGTTGAGATGCTGGGCACAATTTATGAGCGTTTTTTGGGCTCCACAATCCACCTTACGGAGAAGCATCGTGCCGTCGTTGAGGAGAAACCCGAGGTCCGGAAAGCGGGCGGCGTTTATTACACGCCTAAATATGTCGTGGATTTTATTGTCGAGAATACCGTCGGCGAGCTCTTAAAGAAATGCAAGACGCCGGCCGATGTAACCAAAATAAAGATACTCGATCCGGCTTGCGGGTCCGGCTCGTTTCTTCTGAGCGCTTTCAAACGGCTCATTACCTGGCACGAGGAATACTTCAACGCCCATCCCCAAAAAATCTCGCGGGGCTTGGGAGCGGAGTGTTGGCAGGATAAGGAGACCGGTCGCTGGCGCCTTTCATGCAGATATAAGGGTCGCCTCTTGGTTAATAATATTTTCGGTGTTGACATCGATCCCCAGGCCTGCGAAGTCAGCCGTATGTCGTTATACCTCAAGCTATTGGATGACGTTGAGGGCATGTTCGTTGTCAAGGCCGCCATCCTTCCCTCGCTTCAAAACAACATTAAATGCGGCAATTCAATCATCGGGCCGGATTATTGGGATATCATCCGCCGAACTGACAAATCCGGCGGATCTATATCTTTGCCTTTCGAAATCGACCAGAATGAACACCGTCGCATTAATCCCTTCGATTGGGCGGTCGAGTTCAACGAGACTATGAAACGGGGAGGTTTCGATGCCGTCATCGGAAACCCTCCCTATGTTCGACAGGAAGGCCTGGGGGACGATAAATCTTATTACAGCGCGCGCTACGAGACCTTCGTGCCCACCGCCGATCTTTATGTCAATTTCATCGAGAAAGCGCTTAAGCTCACGCGGTCGAGCGGGCGTTTCGGTTTCATTGTCTCCAACAAGTGGATGCGCGCCCGTTATGGACAGGGTCTCCGCCGCTTCTTGAAACGATTCCAGATCCAGAAGCTCGTGGACTTCGGCGAGTTGAAAGTCTTTCAGGACGCAGCGACGTTTCCGCTGATAATCACAATCTCGAACGCGCCGCGTCGGACCAAGCCTTGGTATGCGCCCATCAAACGCCTCGATTTCGAAAGTCTGGCCAAAGAAGTCGCCGCCGTGGGTTATGAGCTCGACGATTCGGCATTAGCTGACGAAGGTTTTTCGTTAGTCAAGAGGCCGGCAGGCAGAGTCCTCGACAAGATAAGAACTGCCGGAATCCCCCTCGGGGAATATGTCCACGGAAATATTTATCGGGGCGTTTTGACCGGTTTTAACGAGGCCTTTGTGATCGACCGCGCAACCCGGGACGCGCTTATCAAAGATGACAAGAACTCGGCCGAAATCATAAAGCCTTTCATCATCGGCGACGACGTCCGCCGCTATCACGTCAATTTTCGAGAGAGGTATTTGATTTTTACGCGGCATGGCATCGACATCGATCGGTACCCGGCGGCCAAGGAATATTTATCGCAATGGAAGAAAGAGTTGACGCCTAAATCTTCTAAAAAAGATTCTACCGGTCGAAAGCCCGGAGCCTATAAATGGTACGAAATTCAAGACACTATCGATTATTATTCCGAATTTGAAAATGAAAAGATCATATGGCCGGAGATCGCTAAAGAAAGCCGTTTTGCCTGGGAAAATAAGGGGTATTATTATAATAAGACGTGTTTCATTATGCCTTCGACCGACTTTTATCTCCTGGGATTGTTAAACTCAAAACTGATTTGGTATTTTCTTCTTAGAGCTTGTCCAGTCCTTGGTGACCCGGATAAAGGGGGCCGTTTAACTCAGCAATGGGTTTATGTAAAAACGATTCCGATAAGGCAAGTTAAGAAGGATAAACCGGGAATTAAATATCGTGACATCATATCAAACCTTACTACTGAGATGCTTGCCCTTCATGAACGTCTTGCCGACATGAAAGCCGAAGCGGACAGACAGATTATCGAACGCCAAATCAAAGCTACAGACAAAGAAATCGATCAACTCGTATACGAAATCTACGGCCTCTCGGAAGAAGAGATCAAGATCATCGAAGAATCGGAATAAATTACTTGATCTCCAGGACAGCCAGAAAGGCCTCCTGGGGGATCTCGACCTTGCCGACGCGGCGCATGCGCTTCTTGCCTTCCTTCTGCTTCTCCAAGACCTTCATCTTGCGGGTGTAGTCGCCGCCGTAGAGCTTGGCCAGGACGTCCTTGCGGTAGGCCTTGACGGTCTCGCGGGCGATGATGCGGTTGCCGATCGCAGCCTGGAGGG
>Ga0299915_10000916_pt1 | contig 21737 bp, 18 predicted proteins | sample RVTome_13_FD_200263 | JGI IMG/M metagenome (GOLD analysis project Ga0299915, IMG submission 200263) | Soil microbial communities from uranium-contaminated site in the Upper Colorado River Basin, Wyoming, United States - RVT92D227 (version 2) ... | reverse complement strand
GCGGCTGCGATCGTTGCGCTGGATCGCAGGCCGTACCTCCTCGAGAAACCGCCGATCACTCTCGGCGACGAGACGCGAGATCTCCTTCGCTTGTGTCGCGCCTGGGTGGCCTGCGACCTCGTGCTCGAGATGCTCGGTCGCGTGTCGGGCTGCCTTGGCGGTGTCTCCGTAGTGATCCATGTGCGACTCGTCCCACGCGAGCATCGTGTGCGCCTGGTGCATGTACTGCTCGCGGGCCATCGCGGCGGCGTGATGGCCGGCGTGCTTCGCACGATCGAGGCGCGCGACCTCCTGTTCCGCTGCACCGATCCGATCGAGCGCGAAGATGATGACGACCAACGCAAGGGCGAACAGCAGGAGCACGAGTCCGAACGCGCCGACGATGCGCCGGGCGGTCGTGCGACGAGGCTTCGGTTCGATCACTCAGGCCGCTCATAGCACGCGGCAGCCCTCGGTGGTCGTTGCGTCATCGGCCTCGCGGCTCGGCAAGAACGTCGTCGGTCATGGGCGGGTCTGTGCAGTTCCACGACGAACCTGTGACCGTGGGGGTTACATACGTTTGTCAGGTCATCGCGACGAATGAAGGTGGCGAGGCGGAGTCGAACCAGTTCACATTCGTTGCGCCATGAGAATCGTGCGTGTGTTGGTCGTCGCGTTCTGCGCATGCGGCGACAATCGATCCGGCGACGACGGGGAGCTCTCCGTGCTCGCCGACATCAATCCCGATCCGGCGATCGTCGAGGTCAACCTCGTCGCCGAGGAAGCGACCGCCGAGCTGCTGCCGGGCAAGCGAGCCGATGTGTGGGCGTTTCGCGACGCGAAAGGACGCGCCTCGATCCCGGGACCGTTGCTCGAAGCGAAGCTCGGCGATCGCGTGATCGTGCACTTCGAGAACCGTTTGCCGGCACCCACGACGATTCACTGGCACGGCCTGCGCGTGCCGAACGCCGCCGATGGAACGCCGGTGTCGCAGATGCTGATCGCGCCGGGCGAGACGTTCGACTACGAGTTCACCGCGATCGACGCGGGCCTCTACTGGTACCACCCGCACCTGGAAGGCGACGTTCAGATCGAACGAGGCCTGTACGCGCCGATCCGCGTCCACGGTGGCATCGAGCCCGACGTCGCCGCCGATCGGGTGTTCGTGCTCGACGACGTCAAGCTCGAGTCCACGGGGCAGCTCTCGGAGAGGACCGACAACCTGGACATCATGCTCGGCCGCCAGGGCAACGTGCTGATGGTGAACGGCCGGTCCGATCGGTCGCTCGATGTCGCAGCCGGCACACGCGAGCGCTGGCGATTCGTCAATGTCGCGAACGGTCGCTACTTCAACCTCGACTTGCCCGGTCACACGTTCCTCGTCATCGGATGGGACGGGGGCCTGCTCCCCGAGCCATATCAGGCCGAGACGCTGCTGATGGCTCCCGGCGAGCGCTACGAGGTGCTCGTCGAGGTCGCGAGCGAGACCGCGTTGCGAACGGTCTTCTACGATCGCGGCCACGACATCCCGAACCCGGGCCCGATCGAGCTGATGCAGGTCCGGCTCGGCCCGGCCGGCATCGCACCGGGCCCGCTTCCGGAGCGCTGGAGCGACGTCCCGATCATCGCCGTCGACGCGACCACGCCGCGCGAGACCTTCGTCCTGCGCGAACAGGAGAGTGCCACCGCACCACCGACGTTCTCGATCAACAACGAGGTGTATCCGGACGTCACGCCGGTCGCGGCGGTCACCGGCGACATCGCGATCTGGGAGGTCGTCAACATGACGGAGATGGATCACCCCTTCCATCTCCACGGGATGTCGTTTCAGGTCCTGGACGACGCGGGTCTGTCCGTGCCGCGCCTCGGCTGGAAGGACACCGTGAACGTGCCGCAGATGAAGACCGTGCGAGTCGCCGTCCAGTACGGACCCGAGGGTCGCTGGATGTTCCACTGCCACATCCTCGAGCACGCCGAGCGCGGCATGATGGGCGAGCTCGCGATCACGCCCTGACCGTCACGGCTTCGCGCTGCTACTCGGTCTGTAACAAGGCGCTTCGCGAGAGCGCGAATCCCTGATCGGCCGTGAGCGCCGTCCCGTTGGTCATCAGGTTGCTCTGGTTCGGCTGCGTGTCGTCGAGCGGATCCGGGTAGATCATGCCCGACACGCCGACGTTCGTGACGTGCTGGAGCGCGAGGAAGTGGCTCGCCTCGTGCGCGATCACCCTCGCGAGCTGTGCGTCGCTGGTGTTGCCGCGCACGAGCACGCCGTAGTAGTAGCTGCCGCGGAGCGGCGGGCCCGGCGTGCCGAGGCTCAGCCCACCGACGCCGGGAGGGAGCGAGTCGACGAGGAAGATGTCGAGCGCGTTCGCCGAGACCCGATCGGTGACGAGTGCAGGCAGCCGCGCGGACATGCTCGTCGGTGACTCCTGCGGCTCGTTGAAGTCCGTGATCGCCGAGAGGCCCGTCCCGCGGAGCTCGAGGATGTCATCGACCACGACCTGGATGCCCACCGGCGTGAAGATGCCCTGCAGCTCGTCGACGAAGGGCGCCGGCTGCGGAATCGTGAGCGACTCGGAGACGGCGATCAGGTTGAGGTGCAGGACCTTGCCGCCGTCCTCCGCGGGCATGACCACCGTGACGTGGACCGGGCCCGAGACGTCCGAAGCGATCCGCACGGTCGTCGGTCCGGCGACGACCGCCTGATCCGGGCGGTACGGATAGACGTGGGTGTAGGTGCCGAGCCGGATCGACTGGAAGAGCCCGCCGGCCATCTGGCCGATCTGCTCGGTGTCGTAGTTCGCGCGCATCGCGGGTCCCGGCGGGGTCAGGAGATCGATGCCAACACGCTCGGACCCGTCGGCGGTGTGGAACGAGCCGAGCGCGTAGAGCGCATCGCCGCCGACGGCGACGATCGAGATCGAGCGCGTCCCGTCGGGCACGGTGAACGTGAACGGATCGGAGAACCCGCTCGCGTCGACGGTGACGTCCGCCTCGACCTGGCGCGCAGGCGGACCGGCGTCGGGGGCGGGCAGGGCTGCGTTGTCACCACATCCCCAGAGCGAGCTCGCGACGAGGGTGCACGAAAGAAGCGGGTGGAGCGTGCGCTGGATCATGGGTCCTGCGGAGGAGGCCACGAGGAGGTCACGAGGCGCAAGCCCCGTGAGATCACGGCACGGACGTGCGGGTGCCCGCCGGGCGCGCGAACCAGCCGTAGAGCGCGGGCACGACGATCATGTTGAGGGCCGTTGCGGACAGCAGCCCACCGAGGATCACGACGCCCATCGGCGCCTGCAGCTCGTTGCCGGTCTCGTTGCCGGCGATCACGAGCGGGATCAGCGCGAGCCCGGCGCACAGGGCCGTCATGAGGACCGGCGAGAGACGCTCGAGCGAGCCGCGCAAGATGGCCTCGTCGAACGACGCGCCCTCGTGCGTCTGTAGGTATTCGTAGTGCGAGACCATCATGATGCCGTTGCGCGTCGCGATCCCGAACAGCGTGATGAAGCCGACGAGCGAGGCGATGCTGAGGACGCCGCTCGTGAAGTACACGCTGACGACGCCGCCGATCAACGCGAGCGGGAGGTTGACCATGATGAGGAGCGCGTTGCGGGTCGAGCCGAACGAGAGGAACAGCAGCAGGAAGATGCCGGCGACCACGAAGACGCCGAGGAACGCGATCGTGCGGGAGGCGGCTCGCTCGCTCTCGAACTGACCGCCGTAGACGACGTAGTAGTCCGGAGGCAGCTTGACGTCGCGAGTGATCACGGTGCGGATGTCGTCGATGACGCTGCCGAGGTCGCGGCCGCTGACGTTGGCGGAGATCACGACCTTGCGCTGGACGTTCTCGCGCGAGATCGTGTTCGGACCGACGTCGTCGCGAATGGTCGCGAGCATGCGCAGCGGCACCTTGGCACCCGACGGGGTGTCGACCACCGTGTTGCGGATCGACTCGAGATCGGCGCGGACGTCGTCGCGGTAGCGAACGACCACGTCGTAGGTGCGCTGGTTCTCGAGCACCTGGGTGACCTGCTTGCCCGCATAGGCGGTCTCGATCGTCTCGGCGAGGGCACCCGCACGCAGGCCATACCGCGCGATCGCTTCTCGATCGAACTTGATCGTGAGCTGGGGGACATCGACCTGTTGCTCGAGCGAGAGATCGACGACGCCATCGATCTTCTCCATCGCTTGCTGGATCGCGGTGGCGGAGGCGCGGAGCTGCGGGAGGTCATCGCCAAAGACCTTGATCGCGATGCTTGCCCGGGTGCCCGACAACATGTGATCGATGCGATGGGCGATCGGTCCGCCGATCGTGCAGACGACGCCCGGCACGGTCGTGAGTTGCTCGCGGAGCTCGTCGAGGAACGCCTCCTTCGGGCGGTCGCCGATGCGCAGCCGCACGTCGATCTCCGCGGCGTTGACGTCCTGGGCGTGCTCGTCGAGCTCGGCGCGTCCGGTGCGGCGCGCGGTCGAGACGACCTCGGGAAACGACATCAAGATCTGCTCGACGCGGCGGCCGAGCCGGTCCGACTCGGCGAGCGAAGTTCCCGGGAGCGTCACCGCGCCTACCGTGAGGGCACCCTCGTTGAACTCGGGCAAGAACGTGCGGCCGAGGAACGGCACGAAGGCCATCGCGCCCGCGAGCAGCGCCACGGACGCGATCAGCACGAGCCGCGGATGCGCGATCGCGCGGAGGAGCGACGGGCGATAGGCGCGCTTGAGGATGCGGACCACGAACGAGTCGCCGTGCGATAGCGACTTCATGCGAGGCAGCACGTAGGCGCACAGCGCCGGCGTCACCACGAGCGCGACGAGCAGCGATGCGAAGATCGCGACGAGGTACGCGAACCCGAGCGGGCGGAGGAGCCGGCCCTCGACGCCGGTCAGGAAGAACAGCGGGACGAACACGAGCATCACGATCAGGGTCGCGAAGACGATCGAGCCCCGGATCTCGCGCGAGGCGTCGTAGATGACCTCGTTGGCCGGCCTGCGCTGGTCCTCGGGTAACGCGCGGTTCTCGCGCAGCCGCCGGAACACGTTCTCGACGTCGATGATCGCGTCGTCGACGAGGGCGCCGATCGCGATCGTGAGGCCACCGAGCGTCATGGTGTTGATCGTCACCCCGGCGGCGCGCATGACGATCACCGCCACGAGCAACGAGAGCGGGATCGAGATCAGCGAGATGACCGTCGTCCGGATGTTGAACAGGAACAGGAACAGGATGATCGCGACGAGGATCGCGCCGTCGCGCAGCGACACCGCGACGTTGCTCACCGCGGTCTCGATGAAGTCCGCCTGCCTGACCTTGTTGCGCTCGATCATCATGCCGGCGGGGAGCGTCGCCTGGATGGCCTCGAGCTCGCGATCGATCCGCGTCGTGAGCTCGAGCGTGTTCGCGTCGGGCTGCTTCTGGATCGCGATCACGACGGCGGGCTTGCCATTCGACGACCCCTCGCCGCGCTTGATCGCGGGGCCGATCTCGACCACCGAGACCTGGCCGACGAGGATCGGCGCGCCGTCTCGTACCGTGATGACGGTCTGTTCGAGATCGCCTGCCGAGGTCACGCGGCCGACACCCCGGATCAGCGACTCCTGGCCGCCGCGCACGAGCACGCCGCCGGTGGTGTTCTGGTTCGACTCGGCAAGCGCTTGCTCGACATCCTGCAGCGTGACGTCGAACGCGCGCAGCCGATCGGGATCGACGCGCACCTGGTACTGCCGGACCTCACCCCCGATCGGCACGACCTGCGCGATGCCCGGGATCGCGAGCAGGCGCCGGCGCACGACCCAGTCGGCCGCGTCGCGCACCTCCATCGGCGTGTGCTGGTCGCTGCGGATCGCGACGAACAGGATCTCGCCCATGATCGACGAGATCGGGGCAAGGGTCGGCGGGCCGATGTCGGGTGGAATCTGCGCGCCGACGAGCTGGAGCTTCTCGTTGACGATCTGGCGAGCCACGTAGATATCGGTCCCCCAGTCGAACTCGACCCAGACGATCGAGATGCCGATGCCCGATGACGAGCGCACGCGACGCACACCGGTGGAGCCGTTGACCGCCGACTCGATCGGAAACGTCACGAGCGCCTCGACCTCCTGCGGTGCGAGCCCGTGCGCCTCGGTCACGACGGTGACGGTCGGCGCGGTGAGATCGGGGAACACGTCGACCGGTGACTGGGTGACGGTGAAGGTGCCGTAGACGAGCACGCCGAGCGACACGATCACCACCAGCAAGCGGTTGGAGATCGACCAGCGGATGATGGGATCGAGGAGGTTCATCGGGTCCTCAGTGCGCGTGGCCGTGAGCGGGAACGGCGCCGGAGGACGACGCGAGCTTGACCTCGTACGCACCCCTGGTGACGACGCGCTCTCCGGCGACGAGACCATCGAGTACCTCGGTCCATCCGTTCGAGCGAATCCCGAGCCGCAACACACGACGCTCGAACGACTCGCCCTCGACCATCACGAACGCGATGGAGCGGCCGCTGTCCTCGACGATCGCGAGGTCCGGGATCGCGAGCACCTTGCGCGGCGCGCCCGTGGCGATCACGGTCTTCGTGAAGTTTCCGATGCGGAGCTTGCCAGCCTTGTTGTCGACCTCGAAGATCACGGGGACGGTGCGCGAGCTCGGATCGACGACGCGCCCTACCGTGACGAGCCGGCCGTTGGACGCATCGACCGAGAACGGCTGCTCGTAGCCCTCGATCGTGAACCACGCCGCCCGCGCGCCCTCGACCCGCGGGACATCGGGCTCGAACACCTTCGCGACGAGCCACACGCGGTCGAGATCGATCACGGTGAACAGGTGCTGGCCTTCCTCGACGCCCTGTCCCGATGCGGCGACGGTCGCGACGAGCGTGCCGTCGATCGGCGAGCGGACCTGGAACACGCGTCCACCACCGGCCCCACGTGCGCTCGCGTCGAACTGACCGAGACGACCGCGCATGCCCCCGAGCCGGGCCTCGGCGATCTTGAGGCGCGTCGTCGCTTCCTCGAGAGCTTTCGGTGCGCTTGCCTGTGCGGCCACGAGGCGTTGTGCGCGCTCGAGCTCCGTGCGGGCCGCCTGGACTTCGGCCTCGGCAGTGGTCACGTCGGCGGCGAGCGTGGGACGATCGGTTCCACTGGTCGCGCGTGGCGTGATGCTCGCGAGGACCTGGTCCTTGATCACCGGCATTCCGATCAGCGGAATCGGTTGGACCAGCGAGACGCGACCCGCCGACGGTGCGGTGAGCAGCGCCTCCTGGCCGGCGACGGGCCGGATCTCTCCTGCCGCGCGGACGCCGTCCTGAAGGTCTCGTGGGGCGACCGACACCGTCCCGAAGTCGGTCTTCCACGCCTGCTCCTTGAGGTACGTGATCCTGCCGGCGACTTCGGGCTCCTTCTTCAATGTGGCGCGCGCGGCAGCCTCGTCGGCAAACACCTGGCATGGGCCGATGACGAACGAGTCGGCGAGCTGCGGCCCGGTGATCTCCATGCGGAGCTCGCACGGGCCGGCGCGCGTCGGCGTGACGGTCGGCCGGAAGATGCCCGGGTTCGACGGCTCCTTCGCCGTGGCGACGATCGGCTCCCCACCCGCCATCGCGACCGTCATCGTCGCGCTCCCCGACGTCACGGGCTTGCCGTTCACGTCGACGGTCACGTGTGCCGCAAAGCGCGTCTCCTTGCCGACGATCAGCGGCTGGTACTCCATGAACAGCTCGGTACGTTCGGTCCACAACGTCACCGATTGCCCGGGGAGCTCGGCAGGCTCCGCAGAGCCATGTCCACCGGACTTGTCGTGATCGTGACCGTGACCGCACGCGAGCAAGCCCGCGAACACGAAACAGAGGAAGGGGCGCATGGAGAACCTCATAGGCGGTGACCGACTGCGAGCTCGAGCTCGTGCTTGGCGCGAGCAACGTCGCGCCGTGATTCCAGTGCGCGCAGCCGGATGTCGCGCGCGGCGCGATGTGCGTCGAGTAATTCGATCACGCTCGACTTGCCCTCGCGAAACGCGGTCTCGGCGGCACGCAGCACGGCATCGAGTCGCTCGAGCTGGCTCGATGCGAGGCGTCGCGCCTGCTCGGTGCGGGCGGAGAACGCCTCGTAGGCGAGTCGCACGTCCGCGGGAATCCGCACCTCGAGCCAGCGCGCCTCGGCGTTCGCGACCTGGCGCTCGGCATCCGCCTGAGCGCGCTCGGCCTGGCCGCGATCGAAGATCGGGACGGTGACCGAGAGCCCGACGACGTATCCCGTTCCGGTGCGGTCACCGAGATCAGCGGTCATCGCGCCTGCGGTGAGTGACGGCGTCGGGATCCAGCCGCGCTTCGCTGCCCGGATCCGACGACCGGCTGCATCGCCGTGCAGCTTGGTCGCGAGATAGTCACCGCGTTCGAGCACCGTTCCGAGCAACGACTCGAGCGGTGGCAACGCGGCAGGAAGCTCGAGCGTGGAGCCCGCATCCAGCTCCGCACCCGGCCGACCCACGAGCGTCGCCATGCGGCTACGCGCGCGACGCAGCTCGATCTGCGCCGAGGCGATTTGATCATCGAAGCCGGCCAGCTCGAGCTCGAAGCGTTGGACCTCGTACCCCGAGGCATCTCCGGCCTTGCTGCGCTGTCGGGCGATCTCGACGACGCGCACGAGCGAAGCGCGCTCGACGGTCAGGATCTCCAGGTGCAGACGCGCGTGCGCTGCATCGTCGAAGCTGCGAAGGCCGTCGATGACAAGCTCGAACCGTGCGAGGCGAACCTGCTCGGTCTTGCCGCGCACGTCGGTCTCGGCCGCCGCGACACGCAGGCCTCGGCGGCCCGAGAGATCGAACGGGATCTCGAGCCTGAGGTAGTTCGTCGGCGAACCGTTGCCGTCGATGAAGGGTTCCTCGCGCTCGAGCGAGAGGGTCGGGTTCGGCCGGACCCCAGCCGCGACCACGTTCGCGCGTGACGCCGCGACCTCGGCCGTGACACGGGCGATCCGTGGATCGTTCGCCTCGAGCTCTGCAACGAAGCGCGCCTCGTCGATGACCGTGACCTCGGCACGCGCGACGGATCCGAGGAGCCAGGGAGCTACTACTGCTGATAGTAATGTGATTCGCACTGATTTCTCCGGACGCATGCGACGCCTACTAACCGAGCAACGTCTCGAACACGTGGTGTAGCGGCTCGGCCGCGATGCCGATGGCACCCACCACCACCAAGGTCGCGATGCTCACCGTTCGACCGAGGACGATCGCGGCACGCTCGCCGAGCGGACCGCCGGCGAGGACCGCGCGCACACGTTGCGCGAGCTGCTGGGCAGTGGGCGTGAAGCCAAACGTGGTCGCTGGACGAGACGCGTTGAGGCGGCACAGCGACACCATCGCGCTCGCGACTGCCTCGGGCTCGCCGATGGCCTCGGCGGCGCGAGCATCGCACAGCCGCTCGGTCGCGAGCATCCACGCCGACCGCACGCGATCACCGACGAGTGGCGCAGCGAACGCGAGGAACGCCTCGATGATGATCCGACGACGGAGATCGCCCTGGTGCACGTGCGCCGACTCGTGCGCGACGAGCGCGCGGCGTTCCGCCTGCGACAAGGCGGACCACGCTCGAGTCGAGACGTAGATGGTCGGCCGACGTACCCCGGCGACGAAACAGAACGCTCGATCGGAGTCGACCACGCGCACGTCACCCGCCTGCGTGCTCACCGAACGAAGCTGCGCGATGCTGCGCGCGCCGCGCACTCCATTGGTGACGAGCAACGCGACTCGCGTCAGGACGGCCGCGCCGAAGCAAGCGAGCGCCACGACCACCCACGCACGCTCGACCCAGATCGCGCCGTGCGCGAGGCAAAGGTGCGCGTGGTGCGCGTGCGCTTCGCAGTGATCCACGCCGATGGCCGACTGCGCGATCAGGGTCGCCACGGCGACCGCTGCGAGCAGCACGGGCACGATCGCGACGGCCTCCGCCGCACGGCGCTCGGCGAGCGGTCCGAGTCGCGTCAGGCTGGGACGCACCGACGACAAGAGGAGACCGCCGAGCGAAGACAGGGTCCACGCGACCGTCACGAAGACGAGCGCGAACCCGGCGAGGCTCGCCGCGGTCACTTGCGCCTCCGATGGCTCGCGATCAGCCGCTCGAGGTGGGCGAGGTTCGCCTCGTCGAGATCGGCCGCAACCTCGACGAACGCGGCGAGCACGGGCGCCGCACCTTGTTCCATCAGCGGCGTCAGCGCGGCCTCGACGACCCGGCGCTGGTACTCGGCGCGATCCATCGCGGGCTCGTAGAGGAACGCGTTGCCATCCTTGTGTCGACGTAGCAGGCGCTTCTTGTGGAGCCGATCGAGCGTCGTCATGATCGTCGTGTAGGCGAGGGTGCCGCCGATCCGGTCGCAGACGGTTCGCACCGAAACTGGATGCTCTTGCCAGAGCACGTCCATCACGCGGGTCTCGAGCTCACCGAGTACGCGCGAGGCCTTCGAGAACATGCGCACGGCCACAGGGTAGGCGACAACGCTACTACGGTCAATAGTAGGAAGTGGCTCGGTGAGAGTGGCCGTGATGGACGTCGGGCGCGTGGTCGTGCTCGTGGGCGACGTGAGCGTGCTCGTGGCTGTGCGTGTGCTCGCCGGCAATCGGCGGGTCGTGCGTGTGGTCGTGATGCCCGTCGTCGTGGCAATGGTCTCGTGAACGTGTCTCGTCACTCGGAAGCAGGGTCCTCGGCCGAGGCATCTTCGGGTGAAAGCGCCGAGAGCATATCGAAGGTCCTCTCGACGCCCTCGTTCGCGAGGTCGAGCGCTCTTGCGAGTCCTCGCAAACGCCACGGTGTTCGAAGCACCGCGTGGACGCGGCCGGCCGACGCGTGATCGACCCTGTCGAGCCGGGCGCCGAACAGCAGCACGCAGCGGAGCTGGGGATGGTGCGCTTCGAGATGACGTAGGACGTCTGTCCGGACATCGCCGTCGAGGTCACCCGCCACGATCACCGCCCTGTAGCTGACCTGGCGATCCTGCAGGTGCCAGATCAGCTCGAGCGTGGTCGCCGCGACCCGAGTCGCAGTGCCGAGCCGAGCGAGATCCCGCTCGAGCGCGGCGCTGGTGTCCGGGACCGAATGGACCACGAGCACGGTCGGCGGCGACGCGGCTCGCACGCGGTCGATCATGGCGCCGACATGTTTCTCGATGATGTCGAGCGCGAGCTGGTGCATCGCTCGGAATCGGACGACCACCTCTGCGCGCTGCGGATCGACACGTACCACTTCGGCGGCGATCGCCAGCGGATGTCCTTCGAGCTGGAGCAGGACCTCGACGCGGTCCTGCTCTGCGAGTCGAAGTTGACCGACGAGCCTCGCCCCCCCGGCCGAGAGGTCTCTGATCGCGAAGACAGCGCTCGCGCCACCTGGTGCGAGCACGACCGCCGCGGCTCCCTGCTCGCGGGCTCGTGGATGACGGCGACGCACGTGAAGATCCGAGTCGGTCAAGCTTCCTCCATTCGAACGGGGGATCAGGCGATCAGTCGCTCATGCACACGAAGATGCGCCGATCGAAGTGATCGCGCCTTTCGCGGCAGAAGTAGGAGGCACCGAGGAAGGCGCACTCCGCGTTGGCCGAGCAGGGAAACAAGCAGATGCCGGCCTGCGTGTCGGCGCAGATCGTATCCGCCGTGCAGTCGCCATCGTCGCGACAAGGCAGCGTGCAGAAGCCACCCGGGAAGTCGCCGCCGGCCGCGCACTCCGATACGCAATCGCGGTCGTCGCGACAGGTGGCGCCGATCACTTCATCGAGGTCGCCGGGTTCGTGGCCGTCGGACCCGGTGCAGGCCATGACGATGAGGATCACGAATCGCTTCATCTGGATCTCCTCAGAAGTAGTAGCGGCCACCGAGCACGCCGGAGACTCCGGCATGATCGTGGTCGTGTCCGAAGTCGTTGTCGAGGTGCGCGACGTCGACGAGGACGGCAAGCTCGACGAACAGGTCCATCGGGACTCGCCGAAACACGAACGAGATCCCGAACGGTGCGCGGATGCCGACGTGCGTGTCGCCGTCCATGCAGGGCTCGTTGAACCGACCGTTGAAGCAGCGATCGCGGCTACCGAAGCGGTGCTGCAGCACCCGCCCGCCCACGCCGGCATATAACGGGATCTCGACGGCTGGGGTCCGTTTCAGCAGCGCGAAGTGCCACACGACTTCCACATGGGCGTGCACGCCGTCATCCCCCCACGACTCCACGATCCCGACTCCGCCCTGGATCGCGACCATGCCACCGCCGAGGAAGTACTTCCCACTGAGGCCCGTCGGCGCGCCGAGCTCGAGTCCGAGCCCGAAGCGAGCGGGGGCCTGGTATGGCTCCGCGTGTGAAGGTGTAGTCGCGGCGAGTACGGCGGCCAGCGAGACGAACGACAAGAATGGTCGTGACTGCATGGTGAGCCTTCAGAGCAACGAGCGCGCCAGCGCGCCAGAGGTCGCAAGTCGCCGATGTCGCAGGTCGAAACCGCTCGAGCCGGAGCCGATCGGCTCCGCGGGGAACCCGAGTGTTCGAACCGACCTCACGCATCGTGTAGGAGCTCAGCGCAACCGGCGCAGCTCGGCGGTGGCACGCGCACGGATCGTCGGGTTTGGGTGATCTCGGGCGATGTCCTCGAGGAACGAGATCGCGGGTGTGCCGATCTCGTCGCGAAGGAACCTCCCGATGTCCGCGGGATAGCTCGGCGTCATGACGTAGCCGCGGAGCACGGTCTTGATGAGCTCGGGATCGGCTCGATACGTCGCGTCGATCCGGAGCGCGTCTCGCAGGCTCTTGAGGCCGTCGTTCCACCACAGCTTCGCGAAGTACAGCCGGCCGATCTGATAGGGGATCGAGGCGCTCGTGGGGAACGCACGACGCGACTTGATCAGCAACGCGATCGCGGCCTCGCGGTCTCCGTTCACGGTGAGCTCGTTCGCGCGAACGAGCACCTCGGCTGCCGGATCGATCGGAGGGGCAGGTACGGAGGATTCCGGATCGAGCGTGGCTGGCCCCGCCGCGGCGACCACCGGCGGGAGCAGCGCGTCGTCGCGACGGCCAGCAATGATTGCGACGAGCATGCAGACCGCGAGCAGCCCCGCAATCGCAAGGCGTGGGAAGCGGATCGCCCGCCGCATCTCGGGTACGGCAAGGTCGTCCGAAGGTGTCTCGAGGGCGGTCGGATCCAGCTCGATCGCCTCGATCGATCCGGTACCGAGCGCGTCAGACGCAGTGCCGATGGCCAATCGGCGCACCGGCGGCCCCGGCAGCTCGATGGCATCGAGCGCGGCCACGAAGTCCGCCGCCGACGAGTACCGATCGTCTGCAGACTTCTCGAGTGCCCGCGCGATCACGGCTTCGAGTGCACCGAAGTCGTGACCGGGCAGCGCCTCGTCGAGCCGGGGCGGTGGACACCCCAGATGTTTGGTCACCACCTCGATCGCGACATCTCGCTCCGAGTGAAACGGAACCCGCCGGGTGAGCAACTCGAACAACAGCACGCCGCACGAGTACAGGTCGACACGGTGATCGATCGTCTTGCCGCGGATCTGCTCCGGCGCCATGTACGAGGGGGTCCCGATCGCCATGCCGGTCGTCAGGTTCGCGCTGCCCTCCTTGAGTCGCGCGAGCCCGAAGTCGACGATCTTGACGTAATCACCGAGTCCTGACTTCTGGGTGAGCAGGATGTTCGCGGGCTTGATGTCGCGGTGGATGATGCCGAGCTCGTGCGCGTGCGAGAGGCCCGACAACACCTGACGCATGATCTCGATCGCCCGTGGAATCGGTACGGGACCACCCGCGATCAGCGCTGCGAGGCTCTCGCCGACGAAGAAGTCCATGACCACGTACGGCGTGTCGTCGTGTAGTCCGACATCGAGCACGGACGCGCAATGCGGATGCTCGAGCTTGGCCATCGCCATGGCCTCGATCTCGAAGCGCTTTCGTGAGGCCAGCTGCTCGGGGAACGATTCGTGGAGCACCTTGACGGCGACGATGCGGCCGAGCTTCAAGCGCTCGGCGCGGTACACCACACCCATCGCACCGTGTGCCACATGCTCGATGACTCGATATCGCCCATCGAGAATGACACCCGTGAGATCGTGGTGGGACACGCGACGTTTGAAGGCAACACCCGGGCCAGGCCGATTCGCGACTGGCACGCACCAACTAGCCGTTCACTGGAACCGGATCGCTCCGCACGGACAGCGGTGTTCCGATGGTGTGCGCGCAAGTAGGCAGCCCGTCATGGAGGCTGGTTCAACGTCTTGATCGCAGCCTCGGCGGTCGTCTTGAGGCACTGGTTCGTGTTGCTCTGGCCGATGCCGAATAGACCGCCACGCATGCGATGCCGAGCAGCCTTGAGCGGTGGGATCGCACGCGTGTCGCCGAGCTCGACCAGCTTTGCGATTGCGGCCTTGCGAGCCGGGCACGTCTTGCCAGACGCGAGCTCGTGAAGCGCCGCCTTGAGCTCGAGGTCGCGATCACCTGGACTGTCGATCGTCGGCGCAGGTTCGGGGATGGCTGGAGCGGGTTCGAGCAGGGCTCGTGGGCGTGTATCGATCGCCGGTGGCTCCGTGGTGGTTGCGGTTCGTGATCTGGCGCCACTCGAAGCTACCGCGATCACGATCGCGAGCAGCACGACAACCCCGGCGGCACCGCCCGCGATCGAGATCCATCGCGGCAGTACCGTGGCGACGGCAATCGATATCGCGTGGCGAGCCTGCGATGGTCCATCGGGCCCGGATCGCATCGCGCCGGAACCGAACGGGCCCGGTTCCTCGACAGGCGGCATCACGCCCGACACGAGCCACGGGGCCGGCGTGACAACATTCATGCTCGGTGGTGTCACGCGCGGAGTCGCAGCTTCGTCGATGGCACGAACGCTCTCGTCGAGCAGCCATAGATACGCCGCGGCCGAACCGATTCGCTCGTCGGGCGCTTTCTCGAGCCCGCGGCGTACGAGCTGCGAGAGCCCCGGCGGCAACTCGACACCGGGCGAGACCTCCTCGATCGCGGGCGCAGGTCGGGTCACGTGCGCCATCATGACCGCGATAGCCTCGGGATCTTCGAATGGTGCCCGACCCGTCAGCATCTCGAACAGCACGACACTGGCCGAGTAGAGATCCGAGGCGGGCGTGATCATTCCGCCGACGGCTTGCTCGGGTGACAGATACGCGGGGGTACCCATCGTCATCCCGGCACGGGTCGTGAGCGGGTCATCGTCGTTGCCCGCGAACAGCTTCGCGATGCCGAAGTCGAGGAGCTTGACGACCTGTACGCCATCCTTGTGCGCGAGGAAGACGTTGTCGGGTTTGACGTCACGGTGCACCACGCCGCGCTCGTGTGCATGCACGAGGCCGCGTAACATCGAGCGCGCGATCTCGACCGCCTCGCGCCATGGCAACGCACCCCGCTCGAGTCGGGTCCCGAGCGATTCGCCTTCGAGCGCCTCCATCACCAGGTAGCACGAGCCATCATCGAGAATGCCGAAGTCGCTGACGCCGACGATGTTCGGGTGATCGAGGCGGCCCGAGGCGAGCGCCTCGCGCTGGAACCGTTGCGTGGCTTCTCGGGTCCCACCGACCTCGGTCTGAAGCACCTTGATCGCCACGGTCCGAGCGATCCCGAGATGTTCGGCTCGATAGACGCAACCCATCCCGCCTTGCCCGAGGATCGACTCGAGGCGATAGCGGTCATGGATGATGCTGCCGACACCGAGCTCGACGCCGAACGTCTCGCCGCACCTTTGTCTTGTCACGTGCCGACGGCCTGTCGTGTGAGTGGAATCCGCATGTTCCATCGAGATCGTCCGCCGTAGAGACGGTCGCGTGACGCGTACCCCTGCACGTACCGTGCGAGCTGCATCACTCCTCGATCATCAGCTCAGCTTCGAGATCCAGCGCTCTCACGACGAGTTGCTGGATCGAGGCGCGTGCCTCCGCCGATAGGTTCTTGAAAGCGACGGCTACACGATCGGTCATGATGTCCTGGCGATCGACGCGAGCGACCTGTCCTTCCACATCGATCGGCGTGCCCTCGAGCTCGAAGAGGATCTGGACGGTTTCACCGACTTCGAGTGTGAGCGGCCCGACGAGGCGCGCGCCTCCCACAGAGATACTCTCGATCGAGAACGCCACCCCCGAGTTGTGTCGCGCCAGTACGATCGCGCTGCTGGTGATGGCGACACGCGGGTGCTGCCGGCGTTCTGAAGTGCTCATGGGATCTCCGGTGGAACAGAGGATCGACGCACGTCAAAGGTTACCGACGAGCGAAACGCGACTCGAGCGTGAACAGTGGGGTAGCTGGCGCTGGCTTCGCGAGAGCTCAGATCCCGGCGGGAAGATGATCGAGCGAGCGGAACGCCGCGTCGAGCACTGCGATCATCTCGGTGGCATCCGTGAAGCGCTGGTCCGGCTGCTTCGCGAGCGAGCGCGCGATCAGCTGTTCCAGCGGGGCCGTGCACCACGGCCGTCCGGGCACGACGCTCGCGAGCGCCGGGATCGGCGCCGAGACCTGCATGCGCAGCAGCGTGGCGGCATCCGGGCTGCGGAACGGCGTGCGGCCGGTCAGCATCTCGAACAGCACCACACCGAGCGAGTACAGGTCCACGCGATGGTCGACCACCCGGCCGAGGGCCTGCTCCGGCGCGATGTACGCGGGCGTTCCGAATACCACGCCGGTCTGTGTCAGCTTGGCTCCACCGACTTCACCGACCGCGTCGCCGACGAGCTTGACCAGTCCGAAGTCGAGCAGCTTGACCCGTTCGTGCTCGTGGCCGGCCTCGCCGACCTGGACGAGCATGAGGTTCTCGGACTTGATGTCGCGGTGGATCATGCCGTTCGAGTGCGCGCACGACAGACCCTCGAGCGCCTGCCGGGTGATCACGAGCGCTCGCCTCACGGAGAGCGGGCCGGCGTCCAGTAGCTCGCCGACGGACCGACCGCGGACCAGCTCCATCACGAGGTAGAGGTTGTCCTGCTCGGCGACGAGATCCAGCACCTCGACGATGTTCGGGTGATCGAGCAGGCTGGCGGCCTTGGCTTCTCTCCGGAGGCGCTCGGCAAGATGAGCCGCATCGGCGAGTCCCGGCAGGAGCATCTTGACGGCGACCTGCGTCTTCGACGGCAGGTGCTCCGCCGAATAGACGGCTCCCACGCCACCCCGCGCGAGCAAGCCATCGAGACGATACCGACCGGCGACGACCCGTCCGATCATCTCCGAGAGCGGTCTGGACATCGTCGATTCGACCTTGAGCGCCATCCGCGGTACCTGCCGCGACTGTACCGCGGCCGCGCCGCCAGATCTGGGCCGCGAGCTGTTCGGAAGAGGTCGAGCTTGCGCTGGATGGTCGACTGGCCATTACAATCGCTGCGATGGCTTCCGAGCGTCAGGTCGCGACGACGATGCTCCACGTCGGCGGGCGCCCGATGGCGATCCAGATCCGCGGCTTCGAGCTCGAGATCGTCGCCGGGCCTGGCCTCGGAACATCGTTCCGCGGCGACAAGCGCAGCCTGCTCGTCGGCACGCACGTGTCGGCCGACATCATGCTTCCCGATCCGCACGTCTCGCGCCTGCACGCTCGAATCGACGTCGAGGACCAGGACTACGTGCTGCGCGATCTGGGCTCGACCAACGGCACGCGGATCGCCGGGATTCGCGTCCGCGAGGCCTGTCTGGAGGACGGCGCGCTGATCGAGCTCGGCGGGACCCAGCTCCGGTTTCGTGTCCTCGACGAGCCGTTCGAGATCCACCTGGCCGACGAAGAGAAGTTCCAGGGGCTCGTCGGCCGCTCGGTCGCGATGCGCGAGCTGTTCGCGTTGTGCGATCGAGTTGCTCCGACCGACGCGTCGGTGATCATCCACGGCGAGACAGGCACTGGGAAAGATCTCGTTGCGCGTGCCCTGCACGAGCGCTCGCGTAGAAGCAGCAAGCCGTTCGTGATCCTCGACTGCGCCGCGATTCCTCCCGGACTGATCGAGAGCGAGCTGTTCGGCCACGAACGGGGAGCGTTCACGGGAGCCACCGCGACGCGTGCCGGTGCGTTCGAGCGCGCGGATGGCGGCACCTTGTTTCTCGACGAGATCGGCGAACTCGCCCTCGAGCTGCAGCCGAAGCTGCTCCGTTGCGTCGAGACCGGTGAGTTCATGCGGATCGGCGGAGAGCGGCCGATCAAGGTCGACATCCGTGTCATCGCCGCGACTCATCGCGATCTCGCGCGGATGATCACCGAGAACCGATTCCGGGCCGATCTCTACTATCGCCTCGCCGTGATCAAGCTCGTCGTCCCCGCGTTGCGCGAGCGGCGCGAAGACATTCCGCTCCTGGCTGCCCACTTCGCACGCCTCGCGCTCGGCGACTCGTCGCGATCCCCGATCGCGCACGAGACGCTCGAGGCGATGTTCGGCGAGCTCACTCGACACGACTGGCCCGGCAACGTCCGCGAGTTGCGGAACGTGGTGGAGCGCGCGGCGATCCTCGCCGATCCGAAGCTGATGCAGGGCAGCACCGCAGACGCCGCGGCCGGCGAGCTCCAGCGTTCGATCGAGAAGGCCGTCCACAAGCAGATCTCGCTCCGAGACGCACGGGCCGAGCTCGAGCGCGACTATGTCACCGACCTCTTGCGCGCAACCGAAGGAGATCTCGACGAGGCCGCGCGGATCGCGCAAGTACACCGCAAGTCGCTCGAACGGCTGATTCGCCGCCTCAGGTTGCGCGACCAGGCGTAGCGGAGCACAAGTGCTCCGGCGGAGCCCCGTGGCGCTTGCTGGGCGGCGCGAGACGACCAACCAGACGCCTGGTGGCTGGTTCGATCCTTGCTCCAGAAGCGAGCGTGCTCTCCGCAGGGATGATCGTCGGACAGTATCGGGTGGAGTCGCAGATCGGCAGCGGGACCATGGGTGTGGTCTACGAGGTCGAGCACTTGGAGTCGGGTACCCGCGTCGCGTTGAAGGTCCTGGCGAGCGACGACCCCGACGTCGCGTCGCGGCTGGTGCGCGAGGGCAAGGCGATGAGCCTGTTCCACCATCGCAACATCGTCGAGTTGGTCGACGTCGGATCACTCGATGACGGCACCGTGTTCGTGGCGACCGAGCTGGTTCGTGGCATCTCGCTCCGCGATCTGCTTGCAGACGGCTACGTCGATCCCCGGCGTGGGCTCTCGATCGTGCGCCAGGTGCTCGACGCGCTCGGACACGCACACGGCCTCGGCGTCATCCACCGCGACGTGAAGCCGGAGAACATCATGCTTGCGGATGGCGGGAACCCCGACGCAGACCTCGATCTCGTGAAGATGCTGGACTTCGGTCTCGCGAAGCTCGCCCTGGACACCGCGACGTTACTCGGCGAGGGCAACCTGACGAGGGCCGGCTTCGAGCTGTTCGGATCACCGCTCTACATGGCGCCCGAAGTGGCACTCGGTCGCGTCGTCGACGCCCGTGCAGATCTCTACGCGGTCGGCGTCATCTTGTTCGAGCTGCTGGCGGGCAAGCCGCCGCTCGACGATCCCGACATCGAAGCGCTGATGAGGATGCAAGTTGCCTCGCCGATTCCGACGTTGCGAGCACGTGCTCCCGAGCGCTCGTTCACGCCGGAGCTCGAGCAGCTCGTGTCGGATGCGCTCGCGAAGCAACCCGACCTGCGCTTTCGCTCGGCCGGCGAGATGACGCTCGCGCTGGATGCCGCCATGTGCTCGCTCGACGAGCCGCCCGCGGTGCTGCACGCCGGAACCGCCGAGACTCCGAAGCTGTCGGCAACGATCGTCGGTCAGGTCCCCACGCAACCTCCGCGAGCGGTCACGTCGAAGGTCAACGAGTCACCGCCGATCATGCCGCCGTGGCTATTGCAGCGCTCCCCATCGATCGAGATCGGCCGTGACGGCCGGCCTCGATGGCTCCGGCATCAGCGTCGATGGCTGGTCGCGCTGGCCGGCTGCTTCGTGGTGATGATCTCGCTCGCCGCCGCGTTCTCGGACGGTGACGAGTTGCGCGCCCCGCGGATCTCCTCCGCGCTCACGACTCCGAGCACCGCTCCCCGTCCCGAGCTGGCAGGACGAGCCACCGACATCATCGCGGCAGATCCCGCGCGAGCGCTCGAGCTGCTCGAACGGGACCTGGCGACGCCGGCACTACGCAACGATCCCGCGACCCTCCTCGCGCTCGGGCACGCTCGCTTCACGCTGGGCCGGCGTCTGGAGGCGCTCGCCGCATACGAACATGCCGTCAAGCTGGAGCCGGGGCTCGCGGCCGACACGCGGATGCGATCGAACGTGATCAAGCTCGTCGATACGCATGACGTGCTCGCGGCCATCGTCGCGCTGGAGCACCTCGCGACACGAGTCGCACCACCCGCACACGAGGTGATCGTCGCGCAGGCATCGAACGGCAGGATCGCCGAGATTCGCCACCGCGCGTTCGCGATCGCCGAGCGCGAGGGTCTGGCCGATCGCGTCGATCGCGTCGAGAGCTGGTCGCTGGATCTGCTACAGGTGACGACCTGCGACGACCGCCGCGTCGCTGTACGAAGGCTGCGCACGACGGACCGCCGCGCCGTCCCGGCACTGCGCCGCGCGCGCGGACAGCTCAAGTGCGTCGAGCGCGACGCGGGCGAGGCGATCGGTTACCTGGAATCGATCCCATGACAATGGTGTTCCGCGGAGCACTTCGGTACTGGCTCGAGACGCCAAGTCACCGAGACTTCACGATTCGGCTCGGGTGTGCTTCTTGCTGCCTTCGTTCGTGATGCAGCACCGACTCCTGATTGCTCTGGTTGCCCTGGTTGGTTGCGCGATCGCGATGATGCCCATCGCATCGGCGGAGCCCGGCTCGAAGCAGCCATCGACGAGGCAGCAGCAGATCGAATACGTCGGCATGCACCCGCTTCCGGTCTCGACGGGAGGCTTCTGCCAGATCGAAGGAGCCCACATCCACGTGGTCTCGCCCGAGCACGCCGACGTGCTGTACCGCATGCGGGATGGTCGCTTCTACTTCGTGGGAGATCCGAAGCCGTTCGGGTACGACGGACCGACGTACGCGTACTACGGCCATCATCCGATCGTCGACGATGGCGAGGACCACCATGGCTTTTGCTACCTCGACGGCCCGCACTATCACCTCGCGCCGCCACGCCCGAGCACGACCTTCGTGGTTCATGGTGGCGCGTCCTGGTACGTCGGTGACTGGCCGCACCACTACACGGTCGAAGCGCCGCGCTACACCAAGATCAACGTCGTCTATGCGCCGCTGCTCTACGCGCGTCCCGTCGTGCTCGTGGGGCCGCCCGCCGGATATCGCCCGCCGATCCTCGAGCTTCACGTGAAGGTCGTACCGCGTGCGGTCGTCACTCGGCCTGTCGCATACGTCGAGTTGCAGATGCCGTGGATCGTGGTCGACGTCAGCTACGACTACGACCTCTACTACCACCGCGACCGGCGTCGCCGTCACCGGGGCGACGACGACTGATCACGTACGGCTCGACGCGCTCGCGAATCTGACCGTAGTAGCGTGCTCGTCGCCTAGCTCATGATGGAGCCGCCGATCCGGTCGCAGACCGACACGGCTCATTCCAGAGCACCTCCATCACGCGGGTCTCGAGCTCACCGAGCACGCGCGAGGCCTTCGAGAACATGCGCACGGCCACAGGGTAGGCAACGCTACTACGGTAGATAGTAGGAAGCTGGCTCAGTGAGAGTGGCCGTGATGGACGTCGGGCGCGTGGTCGTGCTCGTGGGCGACGTGAGCGTGCTCGTGGCTGTGCGTGTGCTCGCCGGCAATCGGCGGGTCGTGCGTGTGGTCGTGATGCCCGTCGTCG
>Ga0299915_10000914_pt1 | contig 21771 bp, 13 predicted proteins | sample RVTome_13_FD_200263 | JGI IMG/M metagenome (GOLD analysis project Ga0299915, IMG submission 200263) | Soil microbial communities from uranium-contaminated site in the Upper Colorado River Basin, Wyoming, United States - RVT92D227 (version 2) ... | reverse complement strand
CTGGCCGATCAGCGGTTAATAACTACCTGCCTGGAGCTTATCATCGACAATGCCTTGAAGTATACCTCCGATGACGGCAAGGTAATCATCCGCACTTTCCGCAGTGAGGACCTGGCCGGTATTGAAATACTGGATGACGGGCCGGGCTTTACACCCAAAGCCCTCGAGAGTCTGTACGAGCTGTTCTCGGCTGATAATCTCAGGTACCGTTCACATGGCTTCGGAGTGGGTCTGGCTACAGCCAAGGTCATCCTCGATACCCTCAATGCCAGGCTCGATGTCTCCAACCTGGCCGACAAAGGGGCCATGGTGAGGCTGGTGTTTGAGGTTTAACGGATGTCATGCTGAGCGGAGTCGAAGCACGACACAGCTGTCACGCTGAGCGGAGTCGAAGCATGACACTGATCATTGGTCAAAAATCCCAAACCTCAGTGCGGATCTCACCGTAACATCACCATGCCAAATGCCTGAAATACATGCTGAAGTCGTTTTTCATTTTTTGTTATTTCATCCTCCTCTCATCCCTCCTCTCCGCCCAGCCTGTGGTCAGGGAGGCCGGTCCGCTGATGCCCGACAGTCTGCTCATACCCGAAATCAACCGCCTGGCCATGGCTTACCGGCTTGATTCTGCAGCCCTGGCAAAATACGACAAGATCATCACCTTCGGCAGGGAAGTGTTTGTGGGTAAGATCCATAACATCACCTATTCGGAGGTCCGGTTTACCTGCCCCGGCGATGAGCGGCTCAACGCTATCAACCGTTCCAGGATCAGCCAGATCCTTTATGGTGACGGCCGGCGCGATGTATTTATAGCGCTCGAAGACAGGACCGTGAGGCAAAAGGAACTCGTGGACACCTCCCGCATCATCATCAGAAGCCAGAAGGACTGGATGAAGGTAAAGATGACCGGGAACCCGTCGGATGTCGCCGGACTGAAGGCCAAAGGCAACCTGAGGGCCAGCTATGAGGCCGATATAGGAAATGCCGGTAATGATGAACTGATGCGGCAGGCGGGCATCATCCTGAAAAAAAAGGCTGCCCTGCTAAAGGCCCATTACGTGCTGGTGGAAACCAGGTTTTTTCATAAATCTTACGGTGACCTGCCAAAGGTGGAGGTCACGGCAAGGGCGTTTGGATATGAGTAGGGACAAAGGACAAGGGACAAGGGACGAGCGGGTTTTGTGATCTGCGAGAAATTACAAAATAAAAAGTCCCGGGGTTTAGCCGGGACCTGCCCTGATTTACCAGGTATATTTTGGTGAACTGTCGAATAAATAAACACAAATTTCGTGCCAAATATATCTTGTCCCTTGTCCCTTGTCACTTGTCACTTTATGAGTCCAGTCAACTCCTTCACATCATCCAGCACCTTTTCGGCATAGTTGCGTGCCACGGCCGACAAATCATGCATCAGTCTGTTCACTTTCGAACGGTCACTGTTCATTTCCGCACGTTTTTCACGAAACGGCCGGACGGTTTCTACCAGGGAATCGGCAGCGATGTTTTTCAGATCGCTGTACTTCAGCGTGCCGTTGACAAACCGGCGGCTTAACTCCTCCCAGGCAGGCAAATTACCACAAGCTTTGATGATGGTGAAGAGATTGGCCACTCCCGGACCCATTTCGCCGCCCGGCTGTCCGCCGGTATCCGTGACGGCCGATCTGACTTTCTTCCGGATGGAATCCTCGGATTCAAACAGGCTTATATAATGTTTCTCGCCAAAGCTTTTACTCATCTTCCTGGTGGGATCGGCCAGCGACATCAGTTTGGGCACGTCGGTGAACAGGGGGGCCGGTTCGGGGAAGTATTCGCCGAACTGTTTGTTGAACCGGACTGCTATATTCCGCGACAATTCAAGATGCTGCTCCTGGTCCTTCCCCACCGGCACGAAATTGGCCTTGTAGATCAGGATGTCGGCTGCCTGTAACACAGGGTAGGTAAACAGTCCGGCCGACACAAAGGTTTTCCTGCCACCGTTATCCTCGAGCTGATCGGCCTTGTCCTTGAACTGTGTCATGCGCGCGAGCTCCCCGTATGCGGTAACACAGCTGAAGATCCAGGTGAGCTCGGTATGCTGGGGGACAAGCGACTGAACAAACAACACCGATCTGGCAGGGTCCAGACCACAGGCCAGAAGGTCGATGAACATCTGGGTGGTGTTTTCCTGCAACGATTTCGAATCGTACGGCATGGTCATGGCATGAAGGTCTACAACCCCGTACACGCAATCATATTTGTCCTGGATATCCACCCAGTTTTTCACGGCACCGAAATAATTGCCGATATGGATCTCCCCCGTGGGTTGTATGCAGGATAGAACTCTTTTTTTGGTCATGAAAAATTGATTATACTTTTACACAGACACAAATCTATAAAATGTTATTTAAAAAAATTACTTTTACAGCAATTGTCACCCTTCGACTCCGCTCAGTGTGACTGGCAGTGTGTCACACTGAGTATTGATGTCACGCTGAGCGGAGTCGAAGCGCAGTCGAAGCATCCATACTGAAAGATATCCGTCACCATGGACTCCATACGTCAAAGCAAAATTTCCCGCCTGCTGCAAAAGGAACTTGCCACGTTCTTTCAGGCAGAGAGCCGTAACCTTTTCCCCGGGAAGATGATCACCGTTACCGTGGTGAGGGTATCCCCCGATCTGGGACTGGCCAAAGTATACCTGAGTGTTTACCCGCAAGAGAATGACGAGGATTTTATTATCCGGGTATCGGAACTCGGTAAAATGATCCGTAATGCCCTGGGGCGAAGCATCCGGCATCAGGTGAGGATCATTCCTGAACTGGCTTTTTACATCGATGATTCGATGGACTATGCTGAGCGAATTGACAGGCTTCTGAAAAAATAACCTATCCTTTTTGCCTTGAATTTCCCGTTTTTCATAGCCCGCAGGTACCTGGTGGCCAAAAAATCGCACAACGCCATCAACATCATCTCCTATATCTCGGTGATGGGCGTAACAGTAGGTACCATGGCCCTCATCGTGATCCTGTCGGTTTTCAATGGCTTTGATGTACTGGTCAGATCCCTCATCAACTCTTTTAATCCCGATCTGAGGATTACCCTGAATGAAGGCAAGGCCTTTGTTCCTGAAGAAGAAAAGCTCGGTAAAATAAGGGCACTGCCCGGCGTGTACGATATGAGCCTGGCGCTTGAGGACAAAGCTCTGGTACGTTACGACGAACAGCAAACCATTGCCGTGGTGAAAGGGGTGAGTGAGAACTATGCCCTGGTGACCGGAATCGACAGTATGATTGTGGAAGGCACTTTTAATCTGAAGGAAAACAGCGAACCGTATGCGCTTATCGGCCGGGGAATCAGGATTTATCTGAATGTTATGCTGTTGTCACCCCGGCAGATGACCCTTTATGTCCCTCGCAGGCTGAGTGAGATGTCATTTGACGCGAACCGGGCACTGAACCGGAAATACATTTCGGTATCAGGAGTTTTCTCCATTGAACAGGAATATGACATCAAATATATCCTGGTGCCGCTGGATTTTGCACAGGAATTATTCGATTATCACCACCGTGAGGTGAATACCCTGGAAGTCAAACTTCAGCCGGACGCTAATGTTTCCCGCGTCAGGGAAGCCCTGCAGGATATCCTGGGAAACCGGTACCGTGTACAGGACCGGTATCAGCAGAATGAGCTTTTCTATAAAACCATGAAAGCAGAGAAATGGGCCATCTTCCTGATCCTCGTTTTTATACTGGTAGTTGCCTCTTTCAATGTTATCGGAACCCTCACCATGCTCATGCTGGAAAAGAAAAAAGACACCATCACCCTTAATAATCTGGGCGCCGATACCAGTCTGCTGAAACGGATTTTTCTGCTGGAAGGCTTGATGATCTCGGCTTCAGGTGCCGTGTTTGGAACCATCCTGGGACTGCTGGTATGCTGGGTGCAAATGCGTTTTGAACCAATCAGGCTGCACGGTTCGGGGTCATTCATCATCGATGCCTATCCGGTGGCGGTAAAAGGAACCGATGTTTTGCTTACCATGGCGGCCGTGATGATCATCGGTTTCCTGGCCGCGTGGTACCCGGTACGGTATTTTACAAGGAGGCAGGTGGGGGCGATGAGAGAGGAGTGAAATGCTAAGGAAATGTCATGCTTCGACTCCGCTCAGCATGACATGCCAGTGTCACCCTGAGCGGAGTCGAAGGGCGACACACCACCGTCACCCTGAGCGGAGTCGAAGGGCGACACACCACCGTCACCCTGAGCGGAGTCGAAGGGCGACTATCGTTATATTAAATACACCACATATTAAACTTACTTATGTTTACATCCTCAAGTGTTCTGATAAAAGTTACTATACCGGTGTGACCAATAATCTTGACCGGCGACTTTTAGAACATGAAAGTGGTTTAAATCCTGATTGTTATACATTTACCAGACGTCCGGTTCATCTTGTTTTTTATGAAGTTTGCAGTACACCTCGACAAGCAATTGAGTTTGAAAAAAAAATTAAAGGCTGGTCTCGTGCCAAAAAGGAAGCATTAATAAATGAAGACTGGAAAAAGATACAAGATTTATCAAAATGTAGAAATGAGACATCTGCTGATAATTTTAAGAAATATTAATTACATATAGCTTGAGCTGTGTCGTGCTTCGACTCCGCTCAGCATGACTTGCCACCGTCACCCTGAATTCAATAGTGTCATGCTTCGACTCCGCTCAGCATGACATGCCAGTGTCACCCTGAATTCAATAGTGTCGTGCTTCGACTCCGCTCAGCATGACATGCCAGTGTCACCCTGAATTCAATAGTGTCATGCTTCGACTCCGCTCAGCATGACATGCCAGTGTCACCCTGAGCGGAGTCGAAGGGCGACTTATTACTTATTAACAAAAAATGCTGTTCATATAATTATTCATCCTACTGAATATCTTATATATAGACTTTACGTTATAATTAAACAACTCCCTTCTGTTAAAATATTGACTTTTAATACCTTCAAATAAAACTTAATTTTATTCACTTTTGCCGGAATGACAGTCGGGTTAAGCCTTGGCGCAACCGGCAGGTAACGAAACCAATTGCGGCGAATTCTCGTAAAACATCTTGATTCCGTTGTGCCATACGCAGGAATATTGAATAAAATGCTAATCCGATGAAGAAAATTATGACTCTGCTGGCTGTTACCTTTATGTTATCAGCCGCCCTGTATTCACAAGCTTTGCAATATGATATCAAGGTAAAATATATCCATGAAGATACCGGCGTTTCAGCCGATGTTACCGTGACCGTTAAATCGGGTGAACCCGACTTTGCCTATTTCCTGATGACCAACGACCCGGTGAAGGGTACTGTTTTACAGCAGTCGGGGCCCACCAGGAAGAAGAACTATGTCTTCAGGGATGTGAAACCCGGAAAATATTTCATCAAAATTCATGACCGGTCGGGAATGCCTTTTGGCAAAACCGTTGTGATCGATGAAAATGAAGCTTCAACGAATTAAAACCACATCCCATGGTAATCCGCATATACAAATACTGTCTGCTTCCGGCCCTGGTACTCCTTTTTTCACTTGCCGGACTTCAAGCACAAACCGTTACGTTTACCAAGACCAATGTCACCTGTTACGGTGGTTCCGACGGAACGATCACCATGACTCTTTCAGGCGGCTCTTCGCAATACCGCTATGTTATTTATAAGTTTTTTGATCCCTCACAAAGCGATTCATTTGGTCCCACACCGAACCTGAATCATACATTCGCCGGACTGGATCCCGACTGGTATTCGGTATTCGTGCGTGATGTAAACACCGATGTGGTTCTGGGTCTGGCCACCCTGCAGATTACCGAACCCGCTATCCTGAACGCCACGGTAACATCAACCAATGTAACCTGTTTCGGGGGCAGCAATGGTTCCATTACTATCAGCAGCCCTTCCGGGGGCTCCGGTGCCTATGATTACACTGTTAACGGCGGATCAACATGGCAGGCTTCAGGCAGTTTCAGCGGATTAACAGTGGGCACTTACAATGTACAGATACGTGACCGGAATGCTCCGGCATGTGTCAGGGTTCTTAACGGTTCACTGTCCATTACCCAGCCTGCCCAGTTGAATGCAACCGTGAATTATACCAATGTAACCTGCTTTGGCAGGAACAACGGTACCATTGTTATCAGTGCCCCTTCCGGTGGTTCAGGATCCTATCAGTACAGCCGCAACGGCGGTTCTTCGTGGCAGGCCAGCGGCACCTTCGCCTCATTGCCACCGGGTACCTATAACGTGGTGATGCGTGATGCTGCCGTTCCGTCGTGCACCCGTACCCTGAATGCCGCCCTGGTGATCACACAGCCGGCGCAGCTTCAGGTAGTTGACATAACCATACCCAAAGGATTAACCTGCAACGAAGGCAGCGATGCTCAGCTGCAGGCCATAGTTGCGGGTGGCACAACGCCATATACCTACGACTGGTTTGTGAATCAGTCGGGTAGCTGGGTATCTCTCGGCCAGTTCAGTGCCATAGCCTCCAATCTGCCCAAAGGCTGGTATGAGGTGAGGGTGAACGATGCCAACAACTGCGGCGTGCCCACACCTGCCACTGCCGGTGAGTACTTCCTCGACGGTTTCACCGACAGCATCCCTCCTGTGTTTTACCTTGATTCGGCCTCGGTGGTGAATACCTGCCAGGGACAGACAAACGGATCAATTACCATATACGCCCGTGGCGGAAAGTCGCCTTACCGTTACTCGATCACAACAGGCGGCGCCGTGGGTTATCAGCCTTCGAACCTCTTCAGTAACCTGGCTGCCGGCACTTACGAGACCTGGGCCATGGACAGGAAGGGCTGTAAAAAATCGGGCCCGGCCAAAACTGTTGGCACCACACCCAATGCACCGGTAAGTGTATCCATTACCGCCAATCCATCGGGCAGTATCTGTCCGGGAACCAGCGTACTCTTCACTGCAACACCGGTGAACGGAGGAACAACACCTGCCTACCAGTGGCGCCTTAATGGAGCCAATGTGGGAACAGGCGCGTCCACCTATACCAACTCCACCCTTGTCAACGGTGACCAGGTGAATGTGGTGCTAACCTCAGGCCTGCGCTGTACAACGGGTAATCCAGCCACCTCCAACACCATAACGGCATCATTGCTGACCCCGCCTTCGATAAGTGTTCATCCGGCCAGCGTGGTTCAGTGTTCCGGAACCAATGTTACTTTCAGTGTTACTGCATCAGGATCGGGTATTACTTACCAGTGGAGGAAAAATGGAAGCAATATAACCGGAGCAACCGGTTCAACCTATACCCTTAACAATATTACTCCTGCCGATGCCGGCAATTACATTGTTGTGGTTACCGGCACCTGTGGCGCGGTAACCTCCAATGTAGCTACTCTCACCGTCAATACCCCTCCGGTAATTACCGTTCAGCCCTCCAGTACCTCGGCCTGTGTGGGAGCCCCGGCTTCATTCTCGGTCACCGCAACCGGTACAGGACTTACCTATCAGTGGAGGAAGGCCGGATCGAACATACCCGGAGCCACCGGCGCCACTTACACCATCCCCAGTGTTGTTGTGGGAAATGCCGGTAACTATGATGTGGTCATCACCGGAACCTGCGGTACTGTTACGTCCAATACCGTCACACTGACGGTAAACACGCCACCGGCTATCACCGCACAACCTGTCAGCACTTCGGCCTGCGTGGGAGCCCCGGCTTCATTCTCCGTTACGGCCACCGGTGCAGGACTTACCTATCAGTGGCGAAAAGCCGGATCGAACATACCCGGAGCCACCGGAGCCACGTATACCATCGCCAGCGTTGTGGTTGGAGATGCCGGTAATTATGATGTGGTCATCACCGGAACCTGTGGCACTGTCACATCCAATACGGTTACCCTTACGGTTAACACTCCGCCGGCCATCACCATACAACCTGTCAGCACTTCGGCCTGTGTGGGAGCCCCGGCTTCATTCTCCGTTACTGCCACCGGCCTGGGCCTTACCTACCAGTGGAGAAAAGCCGGATCACCCATACCTGGTGCCACCGGCGCCACATACACCATACCCAGTGTTGTTGTGGGAAATGCCGGTAATTATGATGTGGTCATCACCGGTACTTGCGGAACCGTTACGTCCAATACCGTCACACTGACGGTAAACACACCGCCGGCCATCACCGCACAACCTGTCAGCACTTCGGCCTGCGTAGGAGCCCCTGCTTCATTTTCCGTCACCGCCACCGGTACAGGTCTCACCTACCAGTGGAGAAAAGCCGGATCACCCATGCCGGGTGCCATCGGTGCCACATACACCATACCCAGTGTTGTTGTGGGAAATGCCGGTAATTATGATGTGGTTATCACCGGTACCTGTGGTACGGTCACGTCCAATACCGTCACACTGACGGTTAACACTCCGCCGGCCATCACCGCACAACCTTCCGGCACTTCGGCCTGCGTGGGAGCCCCGGCCTCATTCTCTGTAACAGCCACCGGCACGGGCCTTACCTACCAGTGGAGGAAGGCCGGAACACCCATACCGGGTGCCACCGGCGCCACGTATACCATCCCCAGTGTTGTTGTGGGAAATGCCGGTAACTATGACGTGGTCATCACGGGAACCTGCGGAACCGTCACATCCAATACAGTTACACTAACGGTAAACACTTCGCCGGCCATCACCACACAGCCTGCCGGCACCTCGGCCTGTGTGGGAGCTTCAGCTTCCTTCTCCGTCACCGCCACCGGTACCGGTCTCACCTACCAATGGAGAAAAGCCGGATCGAACATACCCGGAGCCACCGGCACCACCTATACCATCACCAGTGTTGTGCCCGGAGATGCAGGCAATTATGACGTGGTCATCACCGGAACCTGTGGTACCGTCACATCCAATACCGTTACACTGACCGTGAATAACCCGCCGTCAATAACCTTACAGCCAACCGGTGCCACGCAATGTGCAGGCACCAATGTCACCTTCAGCGTAACCGCCCTGGGGTCGGGACTTACTTACCAGTGGAGAAAGAACGGAACCAATATTCCGGGAGCCACCGGTACAAGTTATATCCTCAGCAATATTACCATTGGTGATGCAGGCAATTACGATGTGGTGATAACCGGCACGTGTGGTACGCTTACATCGTCAGTAGCTACCCTCACCGTTAACACACCGCCATCTATTACCGATCAGCCCGACAATTTAACCGCCTGCGAAGGCACCAATGCCGTTTTTTCGGTGACTGCCGTCGGAACGGGACTAACCTACCAATGGAGAAAAAATGGTGCCAACATCGGTGGCGCCACAAACCCGGTTCTTACGCTTACCGGTATCACCCCTGTGAGTGCCGGCAATTATGATGTGGTCATCAGCGGAACCTGCGGAAATATAACCAGCAATACCGCGATTCTCACTGTGGCACTGAATCCCGCCATCACCGATCATCCTGACGACCAGCAGGTGTGCGAAGGATCCAATGTTACCCTCAGTGTAACGGCCACCGGAAGCGGTCTTACTTATCAGTGGAGGAGAAACGGCACCAGCCTGCCTGGTCAGACAGCTGCAGTACTGTCGCTCACTGCCGTAACCCCGGGCCAGTCGGGTAACTACGATGTGGTGGTAACCGGTCAGTGCGGCACCCTTACCAGTCTGACTGCCGTACTTACGGTAGATCCCGCCACTGCCGTGCTGTTCTCAGGCAACGACACGCTGGTATGCGAAGGAGGTACGGTTGACTTTCACATCACGGCTAACGGACTGGGCGCAATTTCCTACCAGTGGCAATGGCTGTATGGCGGTTCGTGGATTGACATCACCGATGCAGGTGACATTACCGGAACGGCCACTCCTGATCTCCGGATTCAGAATGTGGAGATCGCCGATACCGGACTGTACAGGTGTTTTGTAAGCTCAGCCTGCGGAAGCGCTTATTCCGATCCGGTGAGGCTGGACGTGAACCATATCGTGGCCACCATTGGCACCCCTGCCCCATTTCTGATTGATTCAACTTCAACCATAATTAATGTTGGTGTTCAGGTAACCGACAGGATGCTTTACTGGGACCTTGGATTTTCGCTTGTGGCCCCCGACGGAACCGAAGTGATGCTGAAAGCACCAAGGCCCTTCCTGTGTGTGGTTCCTCCTTTCAATAATGCAGTGAATGCGATTTTCACCACGGAAATCGACAAGTCGACAGGGGATACGATCGACTGGTGCGTGAGCACCAAGCTGATCACGGGAACATTCGCCGCAACGGGCGACTGGAATGTGCTGCATGGCATGGATCCGGCCAACGGAGCATGGCAGGTACGCGTTTATGACTCGTATAACGCCAGTGCACTGTTTGATGGATACCTGAAACTGGCCACCCTGTCGTTTACCGATGAAAACGCAAATGGTGATACCGTTACCATCAGCTATAACTCCGGTCCCATTAACGAGGAGATCCTGAATCCGATTGTCGGAGAGCTTCGCGCCACTTCCTATGTGGTTCCCATACGCCTGATGACTTCATGTTTCAACACGAACGACGCCAGAGCCTTGGTAACCGTTCAGGGCGGTATCGCACCTTACACATATCAGTGGACGGGCCCGACAGCCGTACCTGACGAGGCAGATGTTGAGCTGGGACCGGGCACATGGTCGGTACTTGTTACAGACGCCATGGGCTGCAGCTCTGTAGCCACAGTGGAAGTCACCGCTCCGCCCGCCATTGTTTTCGACGACGTACAGCATACTGATAGCCTGGCATGTTTTGGCAACACCGATGGGTTCATCCGCAGCAAAGCATCGGGAGGTACGGGTCAGCTGACCTATATCCTGCTGCCTGGTAATGTTCCTTCGGCAGTGGCCGATTCCGGGGTATTTTATAATCTTGCCGCAGGTGCTTATACCATCAGGGTAACGGATATCAACAACTGTTCATTCGATACCATCATTCGTATTTATCAGCATCCCGAGTTGACGGTACAGATCGACATTGTACCTGTTATCGGCGTCAATCCCGGAAGCATCACACTCACTGCTTCGGGCGGCAAGCCTCCTTATCAGTATTCCATCGATAACGGGGCCACCCTTCAACCAACCGGACAGTTTGACAACCTGGCCGCCGGTATTTATCCGGTTTATGTGGTGGATGCCAACGGCTGTATTTTCACCCAGGATGTGAACCTGAACATACATGAGCTGATCGTTACGGTGCAGAAAGAGGATGTGTCGTGTTTCGGCCTGGCCGACGGAAGCTTCTACCTGGCCACCACGGACGGCGTGGGACCCTATACACTAACCGCCAGCTGGCTGCCGGTACCCCAGGTTGAACCTTCGGGACTGTTTGCCTTTACAGGTCAGACAGCCGGATTGTATGACATACGGATTGAGGACAGCCAGGGCTGGTTGTTCATCGACACGGTTGAGATTCTTGAACCTTTGGAAATAGTTGCCACGGGAGTGATTACCAATGCGAGCTGTTCGGCCCTTACCCTCGACGGTGCGATTGATATTAACGTTACCGGAGGCTCCGGCGTGTTTACTTTTGACTGGTCGAACGGAGCCACCACCGAGGATCTGAGCAATATAGAAGCCGGACTGTACAGAGTGGTAATATCCGATGAAAATGGCTGCAGCAGCGAAGTATTTGATTTTACGGTATCAGGCATTAATATAGCTACGGCCTATGCCGGCGAAGATGATATTATCTGTCCGGGTGCCGAGTACCAGCTTGTCGGATCGGTTGGCGACAGTGTCCGCTGGGAACCTGCCCAGCTCCTGGATGATCCGGAAATTACCAATCCCACGGCCTCCGTCAGCACAACCACAACCTTTATTTATACCGTTTATGACAATGGCTGTATGGACAGGGATACCGTTGTGATCGACACCTATGAGCGCATCGGGATGGATATCTATGATCCCTCAGGAGAGGTCGACATTGACACGGCTCTCTTCCTGCTGGAGGGTGAGGTTTATACCATGGCCGCAACACCGGGATTTACAAGCTATCTGTGGGATCCGTCGACTTACCTGAGTGATCCCACACAGCAGGCCGTTGTGGTTTCACCTGCCGACAACATTTACTACACGGTATTTGGAACAACAGAAAACGGCTGTGTTGAAACCGACAGGGTACACGTTGTAATTGCCCGGCCTATCGTAATTTACAGCGGCTTCAGTCCGAACAGTGATGGCATCAACGATAAATGGAAAATTACCAATGCCATCCAGTATGGTGAACGGATAAAGGTAAAAGTGTTTAACCGCTGGGGTGAGCCCGTATTCGAATCAACCGGATACGGCGGAACACAGGAATGGGACGGAACCCGGAAAGGAAAACTTATGCCAATAGGTGCTTACTACTACATCATCGAAGTCAGTGACGGTAAATCAAAACCCTATACAGGAACAGTAACCATATTAAGATAAATTATGAAACGATTCACCTACCTTATACTGCTTTGCCTCATCACGGGATATGGTTCTCTGGCACAGCAGGATCCTTTATCCACGATGTTCATGACCAATCCGTTTGTTCTGAATCCCGCCATTGCCGGAACCAACAATTATTTCCAGGTGATATCGTCAAACCGGTTCCAGTGGGTGGGTTTTACCGATGCTCCCATCACCAATTCACTGAGCATATACGGACCGCTCGTGAAACATCCCATGGGCTGGGGAGGAACCATTTATTATGATGTATCGGGACCGGTAAGCATTGGCACCCTGCATGGTTCATATGCCTATCATTATAACATCAACGAGGACATGAAGATATCGGCAGGTTTGAATCTTGGAATCATGCAGTACAAAATTGACTATGCCAAGATCGAAATGCCTGCGGAAGGTGATCCTACGATGAATGCCAAGGAGAACTACTACCTGCCCGATGCCAATATAGGATTCTATTTCTGGTCATCCACCTACCACGCCGGACTGGTGTTCAGGCACGTTCTGAACAACAAGATCAAGATCAACGAGTCGGTCAGCCGGGACAGCAGCAGCCGGCTGAAGCCCCATATTTATCTCACCGGGGGGTATAAATACTACATTAACCGGGAATGGGCCATTGAGCCAAGTCTGGTTTTAAAGAAAGTATGGCCCGCTCCCTTTCAGCTGGACTTCAACGTTCGCGTATGGTACAGGAATATGATGTGGGGTGGATTGTCCTATCGTACTCAGGAGGCACTGTCAATAATGCTGGGCTATACCTGGGAAAGAAAAATTTATATCGGTTATTCCTACGATCTTGTGTTAAATCCGCTGGGAGCACATAACTTTGGGTCGCATGAAATCATGCTGGGTTACCGGTTTAATGATATAAAAGACTGATGATTCTGAAAAGAGCATTATTCGCCCTGTGCATTCCGGCTGTTATCGTTCTGTTATCCGTTACATGTTCCCGGCCTTTAGGGAAAGGTATTATTCCGGAAAAGAAATTTGTTGATGTGCTGGCCGATATTCATCTTGCCGATGCTATTGCCGTGGATAACCTGAACACACCTGTTGATTTCAGGCTTGACTCTGCAGCGCTATATACCTCGGTATTCCAGAAACACCATGTTACCCGTGCCATGTTTGACTCCACCATGCTTTATTATACCACCAAACCCGATGAGTTTCAGAGAATTTACGATAGGGTCCTGGCCCGGTTAAAAATGATGGAGGAAGAGCTGAAGAGGAATGAAGCCGGGGCACAGGGTAGTGTACAGGAAAGCAGTGAATAGTAAACGGTAAAACGGTAATCAGTAACCGGTATTCAGTTAGAATCAAATTATATGAGGATAATTTTGTCAGTCAGATCAATTTCAATATTTTTACCTCCCAGTCACACCCACACCCACACTCACACCCCAGTCACACCCACACCCACACTCACACTCTAGTCACACTCACACCCACACCCACACCCACACCCTAGTCACACTCACACTCCAGTCACACCCACACCCACACCCACACTCACACCCTAGTCGGCCCTATAGTTCAATGGATAGAACGGAGGTTTCCTAAACCTTAAATCCAGGTTCGATTCCTGGTGGGGCTACAGCCCCCGTTCGGCTTAGGCTGTGCCTAAGTCGAACCTATTTTTTCAGGCTTTTGCCTGAATTTGTTATTTTTTTGTATTCAAGTAAAACCGTTTATATGTCATCAGGTTATAAAATTTCAGGGGAAGACCTTTATTTCCTTACTTTTCAAATTGTTGGCTGGCTGGACATATGCTGGCTTTGATGCTTATCTGGAATATATTCCGGAAGTAGTTAAACTTGACCTTCATTGGAAAACTGTTTAAAACTCAGGCGAAGCCTGCCACCATATTACCGTCTTAGGCACAGCCTAAGCCGAACACGGTAGCGTGAAGGGCAGTCACAGACTGCATTACAAAGAAGCGGAGTTGCAAACTCCGCTTAGCAGGGAGGGGTTACTTAATATACTGCCAATAGATAGTCCCTGCGGGACTGTCCCATTGGGACAATATATTGGTAGAAAGTAAAATACAAAATTATATAAAGTCCCGCAGGGACGTAATAGAATTTAACCCGTACACAGGTGAAAAATTTTAGTTAATTTTAAAAGTTTGTGCTTATTTATCAGGCATTTGCCATAATCCTGCTAAAACAGTTGCAATGCAAAAATCACTGCTTAAAAAATCAGCCGGCAACCGGTTAAAAGGATGTAGTAATTTCCTCTGCCTCAGTATAATTTTTCTGGGAATGATAGCCTGTAAGGCTGATCCCGGTGCGGGAAAACCGGCACAGCAAAACACCGGGCCGGGCACAGTTCAAAGTAAGACCGATATTACAAACATTAAGGTTGGCTATTGCACCCCTTCTCTTAACGCGCCTTTCTACGTGGTGCTTACACGGTCAATTCAGAAATATACCGAAGGCTATGGCATGAAATTCGTTTCGGCCGACGGGCAGGACGATATCATCAAACAAATCACTTCAATGGAAGATCTGGTTGCTGCCGGTGTAAATGTGTTGATACTCAATCCTCTTGACCATAAGGCGCTGGTACCGGCGGTAAATGCCGCCGTGAAATCAGGCATCCCGGTTTTTATCGTCGACAGCTATATTGATCCGACTGCAGATTACATCACCTCCATCCAGGCAAACAACGAGGGAAACGGAGAATTAATAGGAGAATGGATCGTGAAGAAGATGGGCAAAACAAAAATAAAAGCAGCCCTGATAAGCGGCAGTCAGGGCAACCCTGTTGGAAGGGAAAAACGGCTCGGATTCATACGCGGTTTTTCGGAAACACAGCTCATGACCCAGGGTAATGCTGACCTGACCATTGTATCACAGGGCTGGGGCAACTGGACCAACAACGGCGGATTAAAAGCCATGGAAGATATTCTGGTGGCAAACCCTGATATCAATCTCCTGGTGGCTGAAAACGATGCCATGGGAATGGGCGCCCTTAAAGCCATTCAGGAGGCAGGGAAGGCAGCTGGTATAACCATAGCAGGTTTCGACGGGCAAAAAGAAGCATACGAATTGATAAAGGAAGGAAAATTCGGCGCGACGGCACTAAACAGTCCCGCAGAACTGGCCAGACTGGTAGTTGAAGCTGTGGTTAAATATCTGAACGGCGAAAGACAAATTGATAAGGTGGTATATACTCCGGCCGTGCTGATCACCAAAGAAAACGTGGACAGGTATTATGACCCAAAAGCTGTTTTTTAACCTGGTAAACCGGGTAGAATTAAGAAATATTTCAAAGTCATTCGGCGGGATTACCGCATTAAAGAATGTTACTTTTAAGGTTATACCAGGCGAAATCCATGCACTCGTGGGAGAAAATGGCGCCGGTAAATCCACACTGGTGAAAATACTTTCAGGGGCCTGCACAAAAGATGCCGGACAGATATTTATCGATGGCACGGAAGTCAATATTAAGAATACAAATGACAGTAAGAAACTCGGAATCGGTATTATCTACCAGGAATTTTCACTTGTTCCCGATTTATCGGTAGCCGAAAATGTGTTTCTGAACCAGCTGGACGCAACCGGTGTCTGGATGAAGTGGGGCAGCATGAAGAAGAAAGCGGAAGAAATCATCCATAGTATTGGTTTCAATATAAATCCTTCTGTTAAAGCCCGTGAACTTAGTATTGCACAGCAGCAGATTGTGGAAATCGCCAAAGCATTATCTGAAAATGTGAAAGTGCTGATCCTCGATGAGCCCTCTGCTGTTCTGGGACCGCAGGATATCCAAAAGCTTTTCGAAACACTGGACAAGCTTAAAAAGGAAGGTGTTGCCATTATTTATATTTCCCATCATTTAAGTGAAATTTTTCAGATTGCCGACCGGGTAACTGTTTTAAAAGACGGAACCTCCAGTGAGAGTTTACCGGTATCTGAAACGGACAGGGATTCAATCATCAGGCTAATGCTGGGAAGACCGCTGAATACCATGTATCCCTTACGAGATACTGTTATTGGAGAAGAAGTATTAAAAGTGCTTGACATTCAGCTGACAGATAAGGTAAAAGGTGTTTCCCTTACGGTAAAAGAAGGCGAGATAGTCGGTATTGCCGGTTTGGTTGGCAGTGGCCGCAGTGAAACAGTAAGGGCTATTTTTGCAGCGGAAAAGAGAAAACAAGGGAAGATAATATTATTTGGGAAAGAGGTTCAGCTCCGGTCTCCCCGGAACGCGGTGAGTAAAGGAATCGGCATGGTACCGGAGGACAGAAAACAGCACGGGGTGATTCTTTCTTTGACGGTAAAACAGAATATCAGTTTAACCAATTATAAAGGGATCACGGATCGTTTCGGATTTATCAAGGCAAGAAAAGAGCGGAATAAGGCCGTGGAACTGATCAGGAAACTGGCCATCAAAACGGAAAATGAAAATCAGGAGGCAGGTAAATTAAGCGGCGGAAATCAGCAAAAGGTATCCCTGGCAAAATGGCTGAACCGGGATTGCAAAGTGCTGATGGTTGATGAGCCTACACGCGGTATTGATGTGGGAGCAAAGGTAGAGATCTATAATCTTCTCCATGAACTTTCTAATAAGGGAGTAGCCATATTGGTGGTTTCATCCGAATCTTCGGAATTAATGGGTATTTGCGACAGGATACTGGTGATGCGGAAAGGACAAATTCAGGGCGAGCTAACCAGGGAGAATTATTCCGAAGAGGATATCCTGCGACTGTCCATTGGTGCATAAGAAACAGGTAATAAAAATGAATATAACAAGCAGTTTAAGCAGGGCCTTGCAACTTGTCGTAAAGTACAATACCGTCTTCTTTTTCCTTATCATGATGGTGGTTTCAGCCATGGTATCAGACGTGTTTTTTACCGCTGCCAATTTATTCAACCTGGTACGGCAGGTTACCCCGGTGGGTATCATCAGCATGGGCATGCTGCTTGTAATACTTACGGGCGGTATAGATCTTTCAGTGGGTTCCGTTGTTGCCATGGTTGGTGTGTTGTGTGCTTTATTTACCCAAACGATGCCGTTGCCACTGGCAGTATCAGCATCGCTGATATGCGGGCTTCTGGTTGGAAGCCTGTCGGGTTACCTGGTATCCATGCATAAAATGGCTCCGTTTATAGCAACCCTTGCATTAATGTCCATAGTAAGAGGACTTGGTTTCATTTTTTCAAAGGGAGCACCCATTCTCGTTAATGAAAATGCTTCGGCCCTTACGGACTTTGGAAGCGGTAATTCGCTGGGTATTCCAAACCCTGCACTGGTTATGATATTAATCTTTGCGATCACTTCGGTTTTGTTAAGGTATAATGTATTCGGGCGTATTATTATAGCCATCGGCAGCAATGAAGAGGCTGTTCGTTTATCGGGTATAAAGGTCTCAGCTTTTAAGTTCAGCGTGTATGCCATTGCAGGCGGTTTGTCTGCCGTTGCCGGCATTATAACAACAGCCAGAACAGCCGTCGGATCCCCGGTTATGGGTATAGGAATGGAATTGGATGTAATTGCCACGGTAGTGATAGGCGGTGCCAGTTTAAGCGGTGGAAAAGGATCGGCCGTTAATACCCTTTTGGGCGTATTTATTCTGGGGATGATTGGCAATATCATGAACCTGATGAACATTCCGGCCTATTCACAACAGGTTATCAAGGGATTGATCATCATCTTCGCCGTGTTGTTACAACGATTTCAGAGAACCAGCTAATAACTGTTTATGGAGGAAATAATAAAACTAAACGCAAAAAACCTGTCACGGCTCCCTAAAGAAGTGGCTATCCCTGCCTATGACCGGACAAAAATAAAAACAGGGATTGTACATATTGGTATAGGCGCTTTTCACCGGGCCCACGAAGCCTTTTATACGGACCAGGTACTGCAGAATCAGGGTGCCGCAAACTGGGGAATATGTGGTGTAGGATTGCTGGATACTGATCGCAGGATATTTGATACCCTGTTGAATCAGGATGGTTTGTACATCTTGATGATTACCCAGCCGGACGGTACCTTAACGGCAAGGGTTATCGGTTCTGTCACCGAATATCTTTTTGCGCCTGAAAACCCCGAAGCCGTACTTGAAAAGATGTCACATCCCCACAGCAAAATCATATCGCTTACCATCACCGAGGGTGGCTATAATTTTAATGCCTCCACGGGTGAATTTCAGTTACAGGAGCCTGCCATTCAATGGGACCTGAACCATCCTGAAAATCCCGGAACAGTCTTCGGCTATATTACACAGGCTTTGAAACGCCGCAGAAACAGAGGATTAGCAGGTTTAACCATTCAGTCATGCGACAATATTCAGAAAAATGGCGATGTGGTGAAAAGAATGCTGCTGGCTTATGTTAAAGAAGCGGAACCGGTATTGACCGACTGGATTTTACAGCAGGTTACCTTTCCGAATTGTATGGTGGACAGGATTACACCTGTAACAACACCATCAATTGTTGAAACGCTCAGATCGGTATATGGCATAGAAGATTCATGGCCGGTGGTATGTGAGCCCTTTATTCAGTGGGTAATTGAAGATAACTATCCAAACGGAAGACCTGACTGGGAATCGGCAGGAGTCCGGTTTGTTGCGGATGTAGTCCCATATGAAAAAATGAAAATCAGATTGCTGAATGCCGGACATTCATTACTGGGCTTTCTGGGTACCCTGTATGGTTGCAATACTGTTGATGAAGCCGTCAATACCCCTTTACTCAGGTCGTTTCTACGGGAATTCATGGATCAGGAGGTAACTCCTGTTCTTGGAAGAATTGAAGGGATCGATCTTGAAGAATATAAAAACAGCCTCATTCAAAGATTTGGAAATCCTTACATAAAAGACCAGCTTTCCAGAATATGTTCCGAAAGCTCGGCCAAGATACCCAAATTCCTGATACCCACGATAGAAGAACAGCTGGGCAGCGGGGGCCCGGTTAAATGCTGCGCCCTGATAGTGGCCGCATGGTGTTACTATTTGGAACTCGCCGGTACTTCAGGACATCATTATGAAATACAGGACAAAATGGGAGGTGTTTTGCATGATCAGGCACTGGCTTCCCGCAACGGTGATCCGCTCGCATTCTTAAAGATTGAAACTGTTTTCGGTGATCTGGCACATTCAAAACGTTTTGTAAGGGATTATTTGCTTGTGATCCACAGCTTACGAAAATACGGGACAGAACAAACAATCAGGAATTTAAACACAGGTATTTTGACAAAAAGGCTGATAAAACCATGAAAGTGATTATTGAACCTTGATTGGAAATACGAGGTAAAATATTACTTTTAGCCCTTATAAAGTAACCATAGAATGAGACACGTCCTGATTGCTGCATGCTTATTTATCTCTCTTTATTGTCCGGCCTTTCCCCAGGCTTTCACTGACAGTAATCTGCCGATCGTTATTATTAATACCGATTTTGGGGTGGAAATTCCTGATAATCCAAGAGTTCTGGGATCGATGAAAATTATTTACAGGGGCCCAGGTGAAAGAAATTATGTGAGCGACCAGAATAACCCTGCATATCTGAACTATAACGGAAGAATTGATATTGAGTTAAGAGGATCTTCTTCCCAGGTTACAGAGAAGAAACAATACCGCTTTTCAACCAAAAAAGCTGATAATGTTTTAAACAACAATGTAAGCCTGTTGGGCATGCCCAGTGATAACGACTGGATACTCAACGGAATGGTTTTCGATCCGGCATTAATACGCGATTATCTTACCTTTAACCTGTCAAGGCAAATAGGGGAATACTCATCCAGAACAGCTTATTGTGAATTAATTATCAATGGCTCCTACAAAGGTCTTTATGTACTCCAGGAAAAGATCAAGTCCGACGACAACCGGGTTAATATTATTAAAATCGGTCTCACCGATAATTATCTCCCGGACGTTTCCGGAGGGTATATCACAAAGGCCGACAAAACCACGGGAGGCGACCCGATCGCCTGGACAATGCAATCGTGGCATGATACACCGGTGGGTTATATTCATGATCTTCCTAAACCGGAAAATGTGACCACACAACAAAATAACTATATCCACAGCCAGTTTCAGGCACTGGAAACTACAGCGTTTAACGGCGACAACTCATTTGCAACCGGTTACCCTTCAATTATTGATGTTCCATCTTTTATCAACTACATCCTGATTAACGAGCTTTCTGCAAATGTTGACGCATACATGTACAGTACTTATTTCCATAAGGACAGAAACGGAAAACTGAGAGCAGGTCCTATTTGGGATCTCGACCTGACCTATGGAAACGACTTGTTTTTCTGGGGATTTGACAGAAGCAAAACCGACTTATGGCAGTTTTCTAATGGTGATAATGAAGGATCCAGGTTCTGGTGGGACCTTTTCAACAACACCAGGTTCAAATGTTATTTGTCAAGAAGATGGAACGAGCTTACACAACCTAGCCGGCCGTTAAATCTCACCAGCATGGGAACCTTTATTGATCAAACCGTTGCAGCAATCAGCGAAGCTGTTGCAAGAGAGGATGCTCTATGGGGAACCGTTGGGAATTATCCGCAGCGTATCACGGAAATCAAAACATTTCTCAATTCAAGGATCGCCTGGATCACTGCTAACCTCGGTTCATTTTCAAACTGCAACAATGTTTCAGTTCCGCCACTCGTTATCACAAAAATCATGTATCATCCTGCTACCTCGGCTGAATTTCCCGACGACGATGACCTGGAGTTTATTGAGATCCTAAACAACGGATATCAGGCCGTCAACCTGACAGGGATATATTTCAGCGGCACGGGACTTGTTTACCAGTTCCCGGTCGGTTCCAGTCTTGGCCCCCAAGTAACACTGGTACTGGCCAGTAACGCGTCAGTCTTTCAGTCTAAATATGGCGGTGCACCTTTTGGCCAGTTTACAAGGCACTTATCCAATAAAAGTCAGAACCTGATTCTGGCGGATGGTTTCGGCAATTTAATTGACAACGTGGTGTATTATGATACCATTCCATGGCCCGATGCGGACGGCAACGGATATTACTTGCAATTGACTGACCCTGATCTTGATAATAACATTGCAGCAAACTGGATAGCATCGAACGAAACGATTGTGTTGTCTGACAACAATATTCCTTCCGGTATTGCACTGCAGTTATACCCTAATCCTGTAAGCGATATCCTCAGAATTCAGGCCGGAGTCCAGATAAAGACAATCAGTCTGTCAGACATTCAGGGGCGTTTACTTGTAACCGTAAATGTAAACCGTGAGAATTATGAATTGGATATGAGCCGCTTCAATAGCGGCACGTATATCATAAGGATCGTTACGGCGGATAATATTTATGCCGGGAAAATAGTTAAGGATTAGCCCCTGTTCACATCCGCTGATAACA
>Ga0299915_10000913_pt1 | contig 21773 bp, 20 predicted proteins | sample RVTome_13_FD_200263 | JGI IMG/M metagenome (GOLD analysis project Ga0299915, IMG submission 200263) | Soil microbial communities from uranium-contaminated site in the Upper Colorado River Basin, Wyoming, United States - RVT92D227 (version 2) ... | reverse complement strand
GCCGCTCGCGGCTCCGCCGCTCGCGGTTCCACCCGCTGCGCCGCCGGCTCCGCCGCTCGCGGTTCCACCCGCTGCACCGCCGGCTCCGCCGCTCGCGGTTCCACTCGCTGCACCACCGGCTCCGCCGCTCGCGGTTCCACCTGCGCCGCCGGCTCCGCCGCTCGCTGCACCGCCGCCACCCGAGGAAGAAGTTGGAGCTGGGGCCGGCTCGGGCGAAGAAGAACCGCCGCCGCCGCCACCGCCGCCAGCAGCCTGCTTCTCCTTGATCTGCTCCTTCGCCTTCTCCACAGCCTCGCCACCGAGGGACCCGGCACCAGATCCGGAGACACTGCACGCGGCGCTGTTCGACGTGTTGATGACGACCTGCGAACCGGAGACGGTGATCAGCGACGAGGCCTTCACGCCAAACGTGGACTTCGCGTGGGTCAGTACGTCCTTGCCCTTGCCGGTCAGCTTCGCCGAGGTGCCGACCTTCATCGCATTGCTATGCATGATGACGTTCGACTCGGCCTTGATCTCGATGTCGCCGGCGGACTCGATCTGGATCACCTTGTTGACCGAATCGATGACGATCTTGTTCTGCTTCGTCTTGTCGACGATGGTGATCTTCTCGGCACCTTCTTTGTCGTCGAAGATGATGCGGTGACCGGCTCGGGACTTGATGAGCTTCGTGTTGTTCTTGCCGGACTCGTTCGTCTCGACCGGCTCTTGCTTCTTGCTCCACAGCGCGCCGATGACGATCGGCCGGTTGACGTCACCGTGCTCGAACACCACGAGCAGCTGATCGTCGATCTCCGGCAGGAAGTACGTGCCGCGCTCCTTGCCGCCCATCGGCACCGCGATGCGGGCCCAGAACGTCTGCTCCTGATCGCTCAGCCACGGATACTTCACCTTCACGCGGTATCCGGGGTTGCCTTCGCCATCCTTGTTGTCGACGACGATCGCGAGGTGCACGCCACGCAACTTGCTGGCGCGTAGCGCCAGCGGCATCACGCGATCGATCGGAAACAACGTCACGCGATCTTCTTGATAGGTGCGTCGTAGTTGCTGGGGCTACCGGAGGTGAGCTTGGCCGACGAGCTACCTTCCATCGTGAAGTCAGCGCCGGCCTTCATGTCGATCGTGGTCTTGGCGTTGAGCTTGATGTTCTGCTGCGCCTGCACGGACAGCTTGCCGTTCTTGCAGGTGAGCTCCAGCTTGCCTTCCATCGTCGAGAACGAGATGCCCGTGTCGCCCGACATCGGCGGCTTGTAGATGGCGCACACGTTTGGACCGGCGCCGTCCTTCGCGAACTCGCCGATGCCGAACATGTTCTTCGTGGTCTTGTCGGCGATGACGACCTTGACCTTCGTGCTGTCGTCGAGGATGAGGCGATGGCCGGAGCGGCTCCGATAGCCGCGGAAGTTGTTCTTGCCGTCCTCGTTGGGCTCCGGCGCGAAGTCTGGTTTGCTCCACACGCCACCGACGATCACCGGCTGGCTGATGTCACCGGCGATGAACATGACGACAACCACGTCGTCGATGTCGGGCAGCGTGTACCAGCCGAACTTCTTGCCCTCCATCGGAGTCAGGAGCTGTGCCCAGAACGTCTGATCGGCCTCGCCACCGTCGAGCCACGGCAACCGGACCTTGACGCGCTCGAGCTTGTCCGGATCCTTGTTCTGACAGACCACCGCGTAATGCAGCCCGTACTGCACGTTGTCGAGTGACTCGATGCGTGGACCGCCGGGGCGCATGACTAGGCCTTGGGCTTCTGCGCGTCCCGCGCGAGCTTGAGGATGGTCACGTAGCCGCCCTCCTTGGCCTTCGGCATCGTGTGTCGATGGGTGACGCCCATGACGTAGTAATTTCCGTTGAACGGGTCTTCCTTGTCGTTCGCGTTCGCCGTGATCTCGACGACGGTCCCGAGCTCGACCTTCGGATCGCCGGCCATCTCCGCCTCGCCGGTGATGAAGGTCAGATTGAGATCGCGAAGGCGCGCCTTTGCGAGTGCGTCGGCCTCCTCCTTGCTCCAGATCGGATGATCGACCGTGAACGTCTCTTCCTTGCCGTGCTCTCCACACGCGCCGACCGCGTTCTGCGATCCCAGCTTGGAGTCCTGTGCGGAGGCTTCGCCCGTGATCAATTCCTTGGTCTCCGGGTTCCAACCCTTGACGGTGACCTTCTTCACGATGGCAGCCGACGACATGCGCGGCGTGAAGCTACGCAGCTGTCCGCCCTTGTCGACGCTGAGCTTGATGCCGGACGCCTTCTCGAGATCCGGCTCCTTCACGAACAGCTTCGTGTCGACACACCAGACGTGACACCCCATGCGAGCCGCGCGCGCTCGGATGAATTCGAGATCCGTGAGGTTGTGCTGGTAGACGTGCTTGTACGAGATCGACTTCTCGTGCTTCCACTCGAGATCGAGGCCGGCATCACCACAGACCTGACTGATGATCTGCTGATCGGTCTTGTCGACGAACGTGAGCGACTTACGAATCCGCAGCAGTCGGTGCAACTTGTTCACCGAGCGCACCAACATCTTCGTCGCATCGCCACCCTTGTAGGACGGCTCGAGCCCGATCACCTCACCCTTGTAGATGCTCGTGAGGTCATCGCCGGTCTTGATCTCCACCGTAGCGCCGACCTTGATCACCGACGTGTAGATGTCGTTCTGGTTGGAGAGCACGATCGCGGCCATGTCCGGTTGGTACATGTCGCGCTCGACGACGTAGGAGACGAAGTCACTATCCGGAACCTCGCCTTTCTCTCCCTTGACGCCCTGGATCAGGACGTCGACATTCGGTGCGCCTGGCATGGCTACTTCTTGTCCTTGTCCTTGATCTTGTCGAGTGTCAGCGCTTCCTTGAGCTTGACCGTACAGGTGGCGCGAAGCGGATCACCGCCGCTCGAGAACATCGTGTACTTCGTCGAGAGCGACTCGATCACACACCGGAAATTGGGCAGCCCCTTGGCGCCCCAGCTCACGACACAGTGGTGTGGCCGCCGCATCTCCTCCTTCGTGGAGGTAGGCTCCCGGATCTGAGCCATCGCTTGCAGCGTCGCGACGCTCAGTTTCACATCCACCGCACGACCCTTTTGTTCGTATCCGTCGAACAACAGCTCGACGGTCATCGTGCGGCCCTCTGCCCCCGTGAACTCGAGGGCCATGCTGTTGTCGATCTTCTTCTTGTCCTCTTTGACGGTGGTCTTGTTGGTGCCGTCCTGCTTCTTCCAAGGAACATTCTGATCGACCTGAAGTTCTTTGGGATTGTACTGAGCAGTCGCCGTCAGCGTTTCGTCGTCGAGGCTCCCGATCGTGATCTTCGCAATGGCCGGTTCGAAACTCATAGGTAGGGCTCCCCGTTACGTGCACGTGCTACGTCCATCAAGACCAAAATGTGTCGGTAGATCTCGTTCGCGATCTTCTCGATGTCGATCTGCTCTCCCTTCGACGGACCTGCACCCGCCGAGCTGGGCGCGAGCGGAGCCGCGGAGGGTGCAGTCTTCGTCGAGGCCGCGATCTGATTGGACGGGGTCGTCGAGATCAACGTGAGCTCGGACATCGAGATGTCACCGCCCATCGTGCCGTTCTGGCTCTCGAACATCCTGCGAGCCGCCGCCTCGAACCACGTCGGGATCTCGACCTCACCACCACCGAACCGCCCCGAAGGTCGGCCGGTCTGGACCATCTCCTGCGCGGCCGTGGGCGCCCGCAGCACCGCACCGACCTCGCGCTCGCGTGGTGCTGATGAGGCCGAGGCGGACGGTGGTGCCGACGACGTGCTCGTCGGTGTGACGTACGAACCCAGCGCCTCGCCTGCACGCGCCGACAACCCGCCGAGCCCCGGTCCGACATCGAAGGCAAAGCTCGGCTCGTCGCCATCCATTGGACCCGCGAGGCTGGTCATGCTGCCAGTACCGGCGCCGGCCGCGAACCCTCGACGGCGTGCGCTCTCACCACGTGAAGTGCCCGCCGGATGCGCTCCAGTCGCACCGACAACCGGCATCGACTCGTCGATCGCCTCGATCGCATCCATCGCGTAGACCACCGGCAAGACATCCCAGGCGGTGGTGGCTCGCTCGCGTGCCGAGACCGCACCCTCGTCACCACCACGACCCGCCAGCGCGAGCGCACGCGCGGCCCGCGCGGCCGGCGACCACGTCTGGCCCGAGGGTGACTGGCTGAGCGCGATGTAGAGTGCGTCGAACCGAGCACGACGGGCTTGCGGGACCAGTGCCGCTGCGGCACCGAGGACATCGCCTTCGCTCGGCTCGGCCGCAACACCATCGCGTGAGGTTTCGCCGCCGACCAATGTTCGAACGAACGCGCCTGGAGCCGTGCCGGTAGATCCGAGTAACGGAGCCGAGCTCCCGGAGACCGACGACGAATCGATCGCAGCACGATCGGTGGCCGACGAAGCCATCGCGGGCTCCGACAGTGCGGCGTACGTACCGATCTCGGCCACGGCTTGCGCTGCGAGGAGCTCGAGCGCGGCGACCGACATCGACTGCTGGCCGTCGGGCATCGCTGCACTGAGCTGAAGCGCAGCGATCGTCGCCGATGGCCACAGAAACGCACCGCGCGGCATCCGACGTTCGACCCCGAACGCGGTGCCCGTCGACGGTGCCAGATCGTCGAGCTCCGGCGGTTGTTCGGTCGATGCAGGCTCTGCCGTTGCCCGCGATGGCACGCCGACCGCGGTCACCGTGCCGGCCGCCGATGGATAGGCGGTCGCGATCGCGACCCGCTCGCGTCGATCGGCTTCGATCGCCATCGCCTGGACGAACGTGCGATCGACGGTGCTCGCCATCGCGGTGAGCTGACCGGGACCCGCGACGGCGAGCCGCGCAGCCTGTGCCGCTGCTGCAGGACCGAGTCCGTACACGCGGGCCGCGAGCACGAGCTCCGGTGTCACGAAATCGAATGCGAGATCCGACGACGAGCGCTCCTGCGCGACCGACCATGCATGCGCGCGATCCGCGACCATGCCCGGCGCCGCCCACGACTCGCCCGCCCCCGCTCCGGCAAGGCCCTCACTTCGATCCGCATCCCCGAGCATCGGCAGGCTCATGGCCTCGACCATCGAGCGCGCCGTCGACCTGCTGATGGTCTGGGTACGCACGCTGGACGCAGTGTCGGCTCGGGCGCCTTCGGCATCGCCGTCCCACGACAGCAGTGCAGTGCGCAAGGTCGTCAGGGGCGCCGAGGCGTGCGCGACCACGCTCGACGTTGGCATCGAACCACTCGATTCGATCGATTCGCTCGACCCGACGTCGCCCGCATCGGGCGCGACGTACGTTGCATCCCACGCCGGCACGACCCGCTCGGACGAAGGCTCTCCCATGGCTTCGGCGGGCCAGCTCGTCCACGTGGGCAGCTCGCGAGCGGCGATCTCGACCTCGTAGGATGCCGGCGCCAGCAGACCGGAGAGGTAGGTTGCCGAGAGCCCACCACCGAACAACGAGCGCACGTCGAAGCTCGTGGCCGCGGCGAGCGGGAGCATGTGACGGAGTGCCGGCGCGAACGGCGACGACGCGAGCTGCGCGGCAAAGCCAGCACCGGGCGACGCTGGCGCTGCCTGAGCGACCGCATCGGCGACCGTCGTACGTTCGACAGGCGCGAGCACCGGCTGGGGTGCAGCGGCACCGATCGGAGCGCTCGTCCCTCGGTTCTGCGACACGCTCTGGGAGATCGCTGCGAACACGTCGTCCGGCGTCTCGGCATTGTCGTCGTAACGAACGACCGCGGCCCTCGGCGACTCGAGGGACGGAGCAACAGCACGTCCGACCGCGGCGGCGGAAGCCATCGCGATCGGAGTGACGATCGTTCGACCGTACCCGTCGAAGCGAACCGTCTCTCCCTCGCGCTCCGCGTCGAAGAACGGCGACACGAACACGGCACCGGGAGCGGCGGCGGCGAGCGCTTGCATGCGCGTCGATTCGAACCCCGCGCCTGCCGCCAGCGTATCGAGTGACTGCTGCGAGGCTCCCGCAAACCGGGCGAGCCAGCGATCGGCCCACGCGACGTGCGAGAGCGCCGCCGGCGTGGCGGTCGCGGTTGCCGCAAGCGCCGAGGTCGGGCCAGCCCCGAGCCTTGCCGCCGAGGTCGGCGTCGAGAGCCATGACATCGCGGGAACCCGCATCGGCACACGTTCCGGCGACTTGCCGATCGTGGGCGCGAATGCAGCCGGGCGTTCACCCGCCAGCACGGCGGGACGATCGGCGATCGTCTGTACGCGATCGACCGCTGCGACGAGACCACCCAGACCGGACGGCATCACCAGGCGGGGACCGCGAGCTGACTCGAACGTCCCACCGACCGCAGCATTGCGCGCGATGAGCTCGACGGTGCGGAACGTCTCGTTGAGCTCGTCGATCGCCTGGAGCGCCTGCCCCGGTCGCCGTGCGAGGAAGCTCGCGAGCTCGGGTGGCAAGGCCGCGATCGCGGCTGCAACCTCCGCCGGAGCACGCGAGGGTTCGGCCGCCAGGTCAGCCGCGATGGGAGGTTGCTCGATCGTCGAGGCCCGCGCATGGGCGGCGGCTTCGGTGCGCGCTTGCTCGTGGAGGCGCTGGGTCGTCGTTCGTTCGGCGACCCGTCTCGCGACCCGCTCTTCGATCCGCGCTCGCTCGGCTTCACGCTCGGCGGCCACGCGCTCGATCGTGGTGGCTTGCTCGGTCTGGACCTGACGCTGCTCGTCGCTCTGCGTACGTGTTACCGCCGCACGCTGCCGGACCTCGGCCTCGGCGCGAGCGGCGGCGGTGCGAAGCTCCGCGGTCGCGGTGACGCTCGATGCGGTCTCGATTCGGGCCGCGATCTCTCGCTCCGCCGACTGCCGCGCGATCCGCTGGACCTCGGCGATCCGCACGCGTTGCTCTGCATATTGCTCGGCGACCTGCGTGGCGTTCGACCTTCCTGCGGTCTCGACCATGGTGTCGGGCCGGGGCGCCGGAGGTGTGACCAGCTCGGGAGCTTGCGTTGCGAGCCGGGTCGGTTCGCTCGCACGTGGACTTGCCGCGCGCTCCAGCATCGTCGACAAGACGTTGCGGAGTGCGGGGCTCATCCGAGCCGCCGCCGTCACGCCTGGAAGTCGTTCGACCGTACGCGACATCACCTCGGCCGCCTGTACGGCAGCGAGCGGTACGAGCGAGGAGTAAGGCTCGCTCCGACGGTCGTGTGCGCCCCCGACAGCCTCACCGCCATAGCCCACCCCCGCGACCGACGCCGGCGCCGCTACGGAGAGAGAAGGTGCGACGTACTCGTAGAGCGCAGACGGCAAGGCCGCCGGGCGCTGGGCAGGCCGTTCCGGGGCGACGTACGTTCCGCGGGTCGTGAACAGCGACGGTGCCGTGGCCGGCGACTGGCGTGCGGCGGCCATCCAATCGAGCTCGTCCTGATACCAGGGGCGTGGGAACACCCACGAGACCACTCCGCCGGGTCGCTCACCGATTCCACCTTGCGCGTACTGGCTGAACAACCGCATCGAGGCCGAGCGCTGCGCGGTCTCCATCCACGGCGCGATCAGGCGATCGACAAACCCAAGCGAACGCAGCGGCCGTACGCGATTCGCATTCGCCTCGGGAGCCCAACGCTCGACATGACGATCCGCGACGTGCATCGCGAGCCCTCCACCACGCGTGACGAACGCGGGCGCGGAGAGCGCAGCACTGAGGGCACGTGGTTCGGTGGTCTCGATCGCCATGGGATTCCGTCTACGTCTACTTCTTGAACTGCAGGCCTTCGTGCGTGATCTCGAGCGTCTCGATCGCGAGCTCGCTCTTGGAGGCATCGAACTCGGAGAGCTCCCACTTCGTCGGCCATCCACGCTTGAACGTCCACTCCGCCTTGGGCTGGAGGGCCGTATCGAGCTGGATGATCGATCCATTCACGCGCGACATCTCCCCGGCCATCCACTGCTCGCGCCACACGAGTAGTGCCGAGTTGCTGGTGAACCCCTTCTTGAACACGAGGGGTGACCACTTCGTCGCGCCCACCAACATGAACGTGGTGTCGTTCGCACCACCCTCGCGCACCGGAATGCTCTCGGTCTCGTACTTCAGACCGCTCACGCTCTTGAAGAAACAATCCATTGGCTCGCCAATGCCGTCGAGCGTCACCTTGAAGCAGAAAACTGGTAGCGGGTCTTTGCGGTCTGCAGAACCCATTGGGAACTCCTGAGGGCGCCTAAGGCGTGGACGGTGCACCCATCGTCTGGGTGAGCGAGATCATGATGAATTCGGCGGGTGAGAGCGGAGCGACTCCGATGTCGCAAATCAACATCCCACTATCTACTTGGTCGGGTGGGTTCGTTTCAGCATCGCATTTTACGAAGAAGGCTTGCTCGGGATTCCCTCCGGCCAGCATCCCTTTGGTGTGAAGTGACGAAAGAAACTCGGTGGTTCGGCGATGTACGAGATCCCAGGTCGCATGGTTGTTTGGCTCGAACGTGATCCACGCGAATCCAGCCTCGAGCGACCGGCGCAACATGATGAAAAGACGTCGAACGGGGATGTAGCGCCAGTTCGGGTCCGATGACGCAGTGCGCGTCCCCCAGGGTCTCACGCCGCGCTGGAGCCGGAACGTGTTGACCGATTCGCTGTTCAGGATGCCGATGTGGTCCTCGGTGACCCGCAACGAGACATCGTGGGCGCCCTCGATTTCGAGGTTGGCGGGAGCCTGGTGGACCCCCTCCCTGTCGCTGCGGGCATAGCAACCGGCGAGGTATCCCGAGGGCGGCACGATGTGGGTCTGGTCATCGACTCCCGTGGTCCGGAGCCACGGCCAGTAGTAGGCGCAGAACGACGAATCGGTGCGCCGGCGCCATCGCCGGACCCATTCGACGTCCTTGGTCTGCGGGATGTCGAGGATCGCGAAGCGGTCCTTGTGGTTCTCGCAGATCGAGATCATCTCGTCCTGCAGCCGTTGCGCCTTGAGCTCGCCGGACGGTCCGGGCTCGCGATCGTAGAACTTCATCGCATCGGGTGCGGCGAGGATCGCGATCTCCTCGTTCGCCGCGAGCGCGAGCAGTCCGCTGCGTTCACCCGGCCCCATGTCGAGGCCGATGAAGTCCTCGGGCGTGATCGCCTCGATGCCGTCGCGACCACCCGAGAGCCGGGTCAGCGGAAGCGCCTCGGGCATGTTGTGCGGCACCGGTGACTTGGTCTTGACGTCGTCGAGCCGCACCAGCCGCGAGCGTTGCGAGACCACCCGCGGCGCGTAGTTGCGCGACGTCGGATGCATCTGCAGTCCCTTGAAGACCTCGCGCCGATCTTTCATCGCGACGTGGAGCTCGAACGTGAGCACCTCGAGATACGTCGGTGCCGCCGCCCGGTGGCGACGGTTCATCGGCGTCTCGGTGCTCCACTTGATGAGCTTGTCACCGACCTCGGTGATCACGATGAAGTCGGAGTTCTCGCGATCGTAGAGCCGCACCGCGGAGCCGACCTCGAAGCCGCGCGTGATGTTCACGTGCGCCTCTCCGGCTCCGATGTCGAGGTCACGCGTGAGCAGCGCCTGGGCGCCCGGCGCGTGTACGCACCGGAACCAGACCGTGTTGCCCCACGTGCCCTCGTTGAGCGCGCGGATCTTGAGCGACGGCTTGTTCCAGTCGTCGATCTGGACGTGCTCGGCAAACGCCGCCTGATCGAGCTGCGCGAGCTCGCCCTTCGCGGCGTTGTGGGCCACGCGTACGACCCACGCATCGGTCCCGCCGTTCTTGAAGAAGCCGTAGACGGAGTCCGACGTGTACGAATCGCTCGTGTAGCCGAACACTTCGACGAACTCGTCCCAGTTCGAGAGCCGTGTCGGCTCGTTCATCGGCCCTTTCTGGGTGATGCCGACGAAGCCGGTGATGCGGGTATTCGCGATCGATAGCGGTGGTGGCGCGATCGACTCGAAGCTCTGATAGATGCCTGGCGCTCGTGGATCAGCGGACGGTCGCATGCGCATGCAGATGACTTTTCCGCTCCAACCTGGTTGGAGCTTCTACCGACGTCGTGCTTCGTTGATCTCGCGATTGACACGCGCGATCTCGCGAAGCCAGACGTGACGCTCTTCGTGTTCCATGTCGAGGATGTCGTCGATCGACCAGTGGAAGTGGTACGCGATGTAAGCGATCTCTTGGTACAGCTGCTCGCGCGGATAGGTAGCGACCGCCGCCCAGGTCACCCCGGGCCAGACTGGCCACTACCTCCAGTCTCGGTGAGCACTCCCCCGGTGACCATGTCCACGTCCATCTCGTGTGCGCACTTCGGGCACGTCACACGATGCTTCGGCGCTCCGCCCTCTTCGTTGATCTTGCGATAGAACTCCTGGAGGTACGCGAGGTCCGTCGAGAACAGGTTCTCGATCATGTCGACCGAGATGTGTTTGTGCTCGCCGAGCTTGGTGACCACGCGCGAGAGCAGCACGATCACGAGATAGGCTCGGTTGCTCTGCACTCGATAATCCTGAAGTGGCAGGATCTCGTCGCGTGCAGTCGCGAGGCGCATCACGCCGTCACGATGTACTGCTCCCTCCTCGTCGACGTATCCGCGCGGGAGGCGAAACGCATACTCAGTCTTGAACGCCATCGATAGGTTCCTGTCCTTTGCTGCCGACAGGCCGCCGAAACAACTACGGCCTGCTCGGTTCCCCAAGCAGGCCGCATCGTATCAAAGCGTTCGGGCCGTCACCGCGCCAGGGCGGTGAAATGACGTCCCTAATTGTCGATCAGGCGTCGTACTCTTTGATGTTGAACACCATCTTCTCGACGTAGAGCTCGACGTTGAACCGCTTGATCTTCTCGCTGTTCGCCTCGGCGTCCTCGTCGGAGAACTTCTTGAAGCCGACGTTCATGAGGTCGATCGAGCCGAGCTCGTCCGAGTCCTTCATGGTCGGACCAAGGAACGTGATCCGGCCGCTCATCTCGTTCTCCTCGCGGCGCTCGCCATCGATGAACCACTTCTTCGCGGCATCCGCCCAGGCCTGGTGATCGGCATACGAGATGCCGAGCTTGATGTCGGGTACCGTCACCTTCGCGGGGTGCTTCGTGTTCTCGACGAAGACACCGACCATGTCGGCCGCGACCGCGCACTTCCAGGTGAACGAATCCACCGTGGCAACACGAGCACAGGGCAAGTCGCCGATCTCCACCTTGAAGTTCGAGCACAACCACGCCTTCTGCTTCGGACCGATCTTGGCGCGAATGTCCTCGCCGCCACCCTTCGCCCAGCGGACGCGCTCGCACTCGAAGCCGACGTCGAAGTACGCCGCGTCCTTGCTCGAACCGTCGAGCTTGGGAGAGGTCACCTCGGTGATCAGGGCGTCGTAGAACGTGAGCGCCGACTGCGCCTTGTAGTCGAAGTCGGCCGACGTGAACGTGCCGTTCTTCGTGATGTAGCCCTTGTCGAACGCGGCCTTGATCCAGTCGTACAGGCCCTTGCCCATACCGATGCCAACCGTCGCCTTGCCGGGCGTCCACTTGACGTTCGAGACGTGCTTCTTCTGCACGTTGTCGGGACCGAGGTCGTTCGCGACGATATCGGCCTCCATCGCGAGGCCGCTGAACTTCTTCAAGAAGCCGACGTTGAACCCGTCGATGTCGAGCGCAAACCGTCCACCTGTATACGTACGTCCAAATGCCATGTTCAGATTCTCCCAATCAAATTCTGATTTTGCCGGCCCGGCATGGAGAGCGTCGGCGGCCACAACGCAGACTCTGGTCTCACCCGCGAGGCTTGCCTCGCCCGACCTTCCTTGTGGTCACCGAAGATCCCCTTGACGTTTTCTGAAGCTGTCTCCTCTTGGCCGTCGGGTCCGATCGCGAGCCGTATTGCCGCGAGCGCCCTCTTGTTTTCAGGTGTCTCTTACGCGGCCCTGCATCGGTTGCTTCCTCTGCAGAGCCGCGTGAGAGACCCCATCACCGACCGGGTCGGTGATGAAGCACGAACGCTCTACTCTTCGACGCCGCCACCGGAGGCCATCTGGCCAATCCGGAAGATGACGAATTCGGCGGGCTTCACCGGTGCGAGACCGATCTCGACGACCAGCTGGCCGGCATCGATGACCTCGGGTGGGTTCGTCTCGTCGTCGCACTTGACGTAGAAGGCCTGCTCGGGCGAGGTGCCCATGAGCGCGCCGTTACGCCACAACAACGTGAGGAACGACGAGATCGTCCGCTGCACGCGCTTCCAGAGGCGATGGTCGTTGGGCTCGAACACGACCCACTGGGTCGCGCGCTCGATCGACGACTCCACCATGATGAACAGACGACGCACGTTGATGTAGCGCCACGACGGGTCGCTCGACAGCGTACGGGCACCCCAGATGCGGATGCCGCCATTCATGAAGCGAATGGCGTTGATGCCCTTCGGATTCAGGAGGTCCTGCTCGCCCTTGCTGACGTTGTACTTGAGGCCGAGGGCGCCACGAATGATCTCGTTCGCCGGCGCCTTGTGGACGCCGCGCTCGCTGTCGGTACGCGAGTAAACACCCGCGATGTGGCCCGACGGCGGAACGAAGATGTTGCCCTTGTCCGGGTCATAGACCTGGATCCACGGGAAGTAGTACGCGCCGTACTTCGAGTCGCGCGGCTTGGGCAACTTGTCCACGCCGCCCTGGATCGTCTCCGGGGAATCGAGGATCGCGAAGCGGTCCTTGCGAGTCTCGGCATGCGAGAGCAACGCGTCCTGGACCGCCGGCGAGACCTGTCCGGGCGCCGCGAGGATCGCGATCTCGTCGATCTCGTCGAAGCACTTGAGGCCCGTGCGTGCGCCGGGACCGCCGTCACGACCGATGAACAGGCCGTCACGACCGCCGCCGCCGACCTGCACCTGGGCGGGCGCCTTGTCGTCCTTCTTCTCGCCACCCGCGGGCTTCACTTCAACCTTGGCGCCCTCGGGGGCACCGACGTTGACGACGAAGCAGCGCGAGCCGCCGTTGTTGAAGAACCCGTAGACCGCGTGAGCGAGGTGCTCGCTGCAGTCCTTGAAGTCGCCGAACGTCTTCACGAACTGCGACCAGTTCGTGATGAGCACGGACTCGTTGAGCGGGCCCTTCGATGATTCTCCGAGGAAGCCGACGGTGTTGGTTCCCACCGCTTCGATCGGCTTGGAGCCACGATCGACTTCTTCGACGTATACGCCAGGGGACAGGTAACTCGTAGCCATTCGCTTGTTCTCCTTTTGCGTTGCCGATGACGGTGGTCTTCGTCCGCCTATCGGATGGCCGCCCGCGCAACATGCGCCCGGCGGCGAAATCGACTAGCCCGTCATTTCTTTGCGGGCCCTCCGCCGCCGGCTCCGAGGTCGAGCTTTCGCGCGCCGAGGAACGGGCTGCCCGACGGTCCCTGCTCGGAGATCCGCGGGTCGGTGATCGACTTGTATTCGAGCTGGCGGGTCTGCACGCGCTTGAACTCCTCGAGCCGCTCCGGGAGGATCGGGATCGCGGTCCATGCCTGGACGGCAGGCCGCACGGGCTGGTTGAGGCTGCCCCAGAACCGCGCGAGCGTGCCTTCGTCGAGCCGCGCCGACATCAGGATGTTGAGCTTGAAGTCGTCCTCGAACGATTGGCCCTTGAGCTTGTCGCGCGTGAGCTCGGGGTTCTCCATCACCGTACGGATGATGAGCCCGAGCAAGAGCTGCTCGTCCTCGGGCGTCTGCGCCCATGCCGACATCAAGTAGTCGAGCCGCACCCAGAGCCTGCGGCGGCGGAAGAACTCCTTGATCGAGCCATCCGCCTGCGGAACCTCGACGAGCTCGGAGTGCGGTGTCGAGTCGTAGCCTTCGGGGTCGATCGACATCTGGTAGAGGTAGACCGAGACCGCCGGCAGCTTGCCTTCGATCGCATCGGGCTTCGGTGCTTGCTCGACGATGTGCACGCGCTTGTAGCCGTTGCGCTTGAACTCGTCCTGCAACAGACGGGAGAGCGTCTCCGACGTCTCCTTGATGATGTGATGCTGAGGCGTCATCGGACCGTTATCCACCAGCCCCCGGCTCGTGGTCGTCGCGAGATGGTATCGGAGCCCTCGTTCCGCTCAAGGGGATGGCGCGAAAAACGATCCGGCCGTTGACACTCCTGAGTGACCCCGACATCGTCGACCGGAGCATGACGACGAGGCGCCACCTGTTCGTGTGCACGAGCTCGCGGTCGAGCGGGAAGCCAGCCTGCGGACCGGGCGGTGCCGATACCCTGATCGCGGCGGTCCAGAATCTGCTCCTCGCACGCGGCGCGACCGAGGTGCTCGTGACGCCTTGTGGGTGTCTCGGACCGTGCTTCGACGGGCCGAACGCCGTCGTGTATCCCGACGCGATCTGGTACGCGCACCTCGATGTAGGTGACGCGCCGGGTCTGGTCGAACACCTGATCGACGGCCTTCCACTCGCGGCGAAGGTGATCGGGGCCCCCGGCTCCGCGGACTAGCGCTACTTCCCACCAGGAACGGGATCAGGCCGGTCGCCCTCGATCCGAGTTGGGCTCCGAAGTGACCGGTAAGTCCGGGCACTTCAAGACGCAACGCGGGCACGCTGTGGTGCCGTCGCCTCGGTCCCGAGCTGATCAGCCGATCGCGCCGATGTGTGCGACGGGCGTCGCGGCCCACGCTTCGATCGCGCGCCCCGTCGTGGCGTCGAGGTCGTCGCTGATCTCGGTGGTGGTGACCCAGGGAAAGCTATCGGAGAGCACCGCGGCGAGGTCGTTGCTCGGCACGCCGAAGAAGCCCGGCGCGAGCAAGCACACGCTGACGTGGAGCTGCGATCGCGTGAGTAGATCGATCGCCTCGAGGGGCGTCTTGGGTGCGAGTGGCGTCATGCCGCGACCGGAGAGTCGCTCGATCAAGGAGGTGCGGCGTTCGAACTGATCGTCGATGACGAGGATGGGACGGCGGCGTGCGGCCGACAGTGCAGCCGTGATCGTCACGTCGATCGCTTCGCGCATCGCTGGATCCACCCGATCGAACGCCACCGCGATTCGCCAGCGTTGCGAAGCGGGCTCGAGGCGAATGGTGTGGGCGCCGACCCAGCCACTGCCATCGAGCCGGAGCTCGACATCGAGCGACGTGCTGGTGGGGCGGCTCGCAACATTCAACAGCGCGCCGCTCTGCGAGAGGTTCTCCAGCGTTCCATGGAGTGGGACACCCTCGGCGTGGATCACTGCAAGCCTTCGGACTGGAACCCGTAACTCCCGCCGCCGCTCTACCCAGTTCGACAGTTCTTCCATCGCGACCTCCTCTGGTCGCGCGCAGCATACGCGAGGCACAACGTACGCGATCGCGTTTTCTGGCCGCGGCGACCCGAATCGCCCCAACGCGAAGCGTCACATGTCGTGCGAGACGAAAAATCCGCCGAGCGTGGAATCAGTACGTGAGGATCGCGTCGAGGTGGCGACGCTCCCAGCTCTTCGCCTCGTCGTAGTGCTCGAACTGCGCTTCGTCTGCAAGAAACTCCTTCGAGTGAAACTCGCGACGACCGTTCTTCACGCGGATGTCGTGCACCTGATGGAGCATCTCGTGGAACACGATCCACGCGACGAAGAATTGGGGGACGAACTCGCGATCGAGCGATCGATGGATCCGGATCAACCGATCCTCGACGGAGTAGCTGCCCATCTTGATCGAGTTGCGACGGCGAGGCGGGCCGCTGCGCGCCCCCCACGTGATCGCCGCTTCGATCCGATCCTCGAAGTACTGCGTGTTGAGATCGTCGTAGATGCTGCGGAGGTCGTGAAACTCGCCAACCGTGAAGATCAGCGTGGCCGGTGCGCGGCGACCGCGGCCGCGAACGTGGTCCGAGTTCTCGTCGATAAACTCCCCGAGCACGCGGGACGAGTCGGGATCGTTGTCGGCGATGTAACGCGCGAGCGCGCGGGTGATCATCGGATCGGCATCGGCGAACATGTGGTGCAGCCGCACCTCGTAGCGCCGCTCCTTCGAGATCCGCCGCACCGAGATCATCGTGTAGCGATTGTCGGTGAGCGTGACCTGGACGCGACCACGAGCGAGGTGTGCACGGATTCGACGCTCGAGGCTGTCCTGCGCATCGAGGATCTCCTGGACCGGCTCGCCTTTCCTGTTGGGCCTCGTCGCCCGCCGCATCGCCTCGACCAAACCCAGCGCGCGAGCCGCGGTCTCGCTGCTCAGCGACGAACCGCCGGAGCAAACATCGATGCATGGGGCGGAGGGGGATGCGGGCAACGCTTCACTCAACGCAAGCTCCTCTTATTGAAGCACATAGACAGGTACTCGGCTTTGGAGTGTGAGCAGGCACACGTCATCCATACGACCCGGCCAGCGGGTCAGTCGGTTAGTCCGCGCCACCAACAAGGAAAATGCTAACGCGCCGCTTCGTGGTGGATCAAATTCTCCACAGGCTCCGGGATCGGATCCGATCGCAACTGTTGGGAAAAGCCCGAACTCGCGAGCGCCCGAACTCGATCCGAGGGGGGGATCGCACCGGGCCCAGCAGTGATCGGCTATCTTGCGCGCCGATGAGCGCGTTCCTCTCGACCCACACCCGGACCCATAGTTGCGGTGCCTTGCGCCCCGCCGATGTAGGCAAGCATGTCGTGCTGACCGGTTGGGTACACTCGTATCGCGATCACGGCGGCTGCGTGTTCGTCGATCTACGCGACCGCGAGGGGCTCACGCAGCTCGTGTTCGATCCCGAGTTCGACCCGGCGCCGCATGCGATGGCGGGAAACCTGCGGTCCGAGTGGTGCATCGGCGTGACCGGCGAGGTCCGCTCCCGCGGCGGCAAGATCAACGACAAGATGCCGACCGGCGCGATCGAGGTCTGGGTCAAGGGCATCGAGGTGTTCTCGAAGTCGGACACGCCGCCGTTCGCGATCGAGGACGACACCGACACCAACGACTCGCTGCGGCTCAAGTATCGCTACCTCGACCTGCGGCGCCCGAAGCTGCAGAAGAACCTCATCATGCGATCGCAGATCACGCGCACCACGCGTGACTACCTCGCGAAGCATGGCTTCCTCGAGATCGAGACACCGTTCATGGCGAAGTACACCCCCGGGGGCGCACGAAACTTCCTCGTGCCATCGAGGCTCAACCCGGGCAACTTCTACGCGCTCGCCGAGTCGCCGCAGATCTTCAAGCAGCTGCTGATGATCGCGGGCTACGAGCGCTACTTCCAGATCGTACGGTGCTTCCGCGACGAGGATCTGCGCAACGAGCGGCAGCCCGAGTTCACGCAGATCGACATCGAGATGTCGTTCGTCAACGAGCAGATCCTGCAGTCGATGATGGAAGGCCTCATCGCCACGCTGTGGCGGGACGTGCTCGGCATCGAGCTGAAGCTGCCGCTGCGCCGGATGACGTTTGCCGAGGCGATGGACAAGTACGGCGTCGACAAGCCCGACCTGCGGCTCGATCTCGTGCTGTGCGACGTCAGCGCACCGAGCGGCACGAGCGGGTTCAAGATCTTCGAGGGCGTCGTCGCGAACGGCGGCATCGTGAAGTGTCTTCGCGTGCCGGGGCCTGCGGAGAAGCTGTCGCGCTCGGTGCTCGACGGGCTCACCGACTTCGCGAAGTCGTTCGGCGTGAAGGGCGTCGCGTTCGCTCGCGTCCAGGAGGGAGGCGTGTGGCAGGCGCCGTTCGCGAAGACCTTCAACGATGCCGCGCGCGACGAGGTCAACCGGATCGCAGGCGCGGTTCCGGGCGACACGCTGATCTTCGTCGCCGAGAAACCGAAGGTCGCGAACACGTGCCTCGGCGCGATCCGGCTCAACATCGGCGAGAAGCTCGGGCTCATCCGCAAGCAAGAGTGGCAGTTCATGTGGCTCACCGATCCGCCGCTGTTCGAGGTCGACGACACGACCAGGGAGATCGCGGCGTCGCACCACCCGTTCACGTCGCCGCGCGACGAGGACGAGGGCTTGCTCGACAGCGAGCCGGAGAAGGTGCTCGCTCGCGCGTACGATCTCGTGCTCAACGGCGTCGAGGTCGGCGGCGGCTCGATCCGGATCCATCGCAGCGATCTGCAGGCCCGCGCGTTCAAGGCGCTGCGGATCTCCGAGGATGATCAGCGCGCGAAGTTCGGGTTCCTGCTCGATGCGTTCAAGTTCGGCCCACCGCCGCACGGCGGCATCGCGTTCGGACTCGATCGACTCGCGATGCTGATGACCGGGGCCGAGTTCATGCGTGACGTGATCGCATTCCCGAAGACGCAGAAGGGCTCGGATCTCATGACCGATTGCCCGACACCGGTCTCGAAGAAGCAGCTCGAGGAGCTGTTCATCCAGGTGCGGCCCGATCTCCTCGTCAAATGAAGCCGACGAAGACCGGCCGACGAATCGCGGTCGGCGCGCCGGCCAGAGCGCCGTCTCCAACACCGGTCTTGAATCAGGCCGCCCAGACCGGCGTGATGTCGAGCGCGAGCCGCACGCCGCGACGGATGATCGCGAGCGTCGCCGACTGCCCGGCCGGCCAGCTGCGTAGCGCCCGATGGAGCTCGTCGATGCCGCCGAGCGGAGTGTCCGAGAACCGGACGATGAGGTCGCCGTCGCGAAGGCCCGCACGCGAGGCCGGGCTGTTCGCCTCGATCGACTGGACTTCGACGGCGGCGGCACCGAGGCCGTGGTGGTACGCGAGGCGGCGATCGAGCGGACGACGGATCGCACCGACGCCGAGCCACGCACGGCGGACGCGGCCGTGCTGGAGCAGCTGACCGAGCACCCAGGCCGCGGTCTCGACCGCGATCGCGAAGCCGATGCCCTGCGAGCGCGCGATGATCGCGGTGTTGACGCCGAGCACTCGGCCTCGACCGTCGAGTAGCGGACCGCCGGAGTTGCCAGGGTTCAGCGGCGCAGTGTGCTGGATGACGCCGTCGATCAGCCGGCCGCCCTTGCCTCGCAGGCTGCGGCCGAGCGCGGACACGACTCCGGTCGAGACCGTGGACTCGAAGCCGAGCGGGTTGCCGATCGCGACCGCGAGCTGACCGACGCGTGGGGCGTTCGCGCCATCGATCGAGAGATATGGCACCGGGTCGCCGAGCGCGGCCGGGTCGACGCGGACGAGCGCGAGATCGGTCGCGGGATCGTCGCCCATCACGTTGGCGTCGACGGTCTCGCCCGCAGGCGTCCTCACGCGGATGTTGCGCTGGCCGGAGACGACATGGCTGTTCGTCATCACGTAGCCATCGGGCGTGACGACGAAGCCCGAGCCGGCGCCACCGCCCGTCCGCATGCGCCCGCTGACCTCGATGCTCACGACGGCGGCGCCCGCGCGATCGACGACGTCGACCACCGCACGCGAGTACGCATCGAGCAGCTCGGCGTCCGCGGGTGCGGTGGGGATGTCGGGTTCGGGGTCGGGCGCCACGGCGATCACGGGCGGCTTCCGATCGTGACCTGGAGGTCGTGCTTCACGCCGCCGCGGAGGAGTACGAGCTTCGCCGACTGCCCGGGCCGATCCCCGAGGGTGGTGCGCAGGCTATCGGGGCCGGTGATCGCGATGCCATCGAGCTCGACGAGGATATCGCCGACCAGGATGCCCGCCTGGGCGGCAGGTCCGCCGTCCTCGAGACTCGCAACCAAGGCGCCCCGATCGCGGCCGGAGGCGTGCTGAGCGAGCGCGGCCGGCAGGGTCGCGGGATACGCTCCGACGCCGAGGTAGCCACGCCGGATGCCGCCGTGCTGCAGGAGCTCGTCGACGACCCGACGCAGCGTGATCACCGGGATCGCGAGGTCGCTGCCACGGATGAGCGTGCGCGTGTTCATGCCGATGACCGCGCCGTCGGCGTCGATCAGCGGCCCACCTGCGAAGCCGCGTGGGATCTGGCGATCTGACTCGACGTAGCGGTCGAGCTTGCCGCCCCACGACGTCCGGACCGCCGGGCCGAGGACACCGATCGCGCGGAGCGACGCCCGCGCCGAGCGGCCCGGCCGTCCGATCGCGAGTGCGAGGTTGCCGACGGCGAGTCCGTCGAGCTCGCGTAGCTTCGCGGGCGTGAGGCCGTCGCCGGTCACGCGAAGCAGCGCGATGTCTGTGCCGGAGTCGCGGCCGATCACCTCGGCGTCACGCTGCTCGAGGTCGCCGTCGTCGGCGGTCGGGATGCCGACGTTCGTCTGATCCGGAGTGTGGAAGCTCGAGCTGATCACGAGGTCGGGAGCCCAGACAATTCCCGTACCCCCTCCACGGCCGCGCGAGACGTGGACGACCGAGGGGGCCGCGGCAGCGACCGCTGCGGCGAGCGCCTGATCGAGGGACCGAAAGACATCGAGGGCTGGTTGCGCCATGGGAACTCTCCTTCCCGGCATCCTGCTTCCCACGGGAAGTCCTGCACATCGGATGATCGGCGAGGTTCTCGACGGAAAAGTGGCTAGGCTCTGTCGGTTTTCCGACGGAGTGGATCGCCTCTCCTGCCCGTCCGGGGAGGGTTGACCCGGATGGTTGGCGTGCTCACCTTGACCCTTACCTTAGCGTCAGCTTTACCCGAGGGAACTCCGAGATCATGACCCGCAACCCAAATCTGCCGATCGCCGCGGTTACCGACCCGATCAAGGTCGCACTGCTCACCGATGATCCGTTGCTGCGTGCCGGGCTCTCGAGCCTGCTGGCGCAGAATCGATCGATCAGCGTCGTCGAGCGCGAGGGTGCCGAGGTCGCACTCTGGGATGCCGGTGTCGATGCGAGCAAGACGCTGTCGCGGATGAACGAGCTGCGCGCGATCGACATGCCCGTGGTCGCGGTGGTCGACAACCACGCGCATGTGGCCCCTGCCCTCGCGGCCGGTGCCCGTGGTGTGGTGCTTCGCGATCAGGTCGGGCCCGGAATTCATGCGGCGTTGACCGCGGTCCGTAGCGGCCTGACGGTCATGGACACGGCGCTCGCGTCGAGCCTCGTCCCGAGCCAGCCAATGCGGTCGGCCGATCCCAAAGGCCGCGGTGAGCTCACCGAGCGCGAGCGACAAGTGGTGCAGCTGCTCTCCGAAGGACTCTCGAACAAGCTGATCGCGGATCGCCTCGGCATCAGCGATCACACGGCGAAGTTCCACGTCAACGGCGTGATGATGAAGCTCGGCGCCTCGACCCGGACCGAGGCAGTCGTCGAGGCGATGCGTCGCGGCCTGATCCGGCTGTAACCGCTACGCTCCGAGCGCTCTGCGCTTCGGCCGGCGGACGATCAAGTAGATCAACGCGCCGATGATCCCGGCGATCAGGATCACGAGCGTCCAGACGAGCCGCTCGGTGGTCTCGTGGGTCAGACAGTCCACGAGCATCCACACCCACACACCGACCAATGGCAGGACGATCAGGATCATCAAGATGAGGAAGAGCTCGCCCATGCCCGGCATGCGTCGAGTCTAGTCGAATCGCTTATCGCGGGGTCTGCTTCGACGAGCGTCTCGCTGGCTTCGCCTTCTTCTCCGTCGGGAGCCAGCCGAAGACATCGAGCGCGACCAGGCCGGTCTGACCGACATTCACACCCTCATCACCGAGGAGGTGGCGCTGGATCGCCGCGCCGACCGGATCGTAGATGGCGATCCGACCGCGCGTCTTGCCGGCCTTGCCGACCACGCGTTGCCACGGGATGCGGTCGGTCGGTTGCGAGGTCTTGAGCGCCGCGCCGGCGACGCGGGCCCCGCCCGGGATGCCCGCGAGCTCCGCGATCTGGCCGTAGGTGGCGACGCGGCCACGCGGGATGCGCCGCACGACCGCGTAGATCGATCGATAGAGCCGCTGGACGTGCTCGACGCGCTCGGCTTGTTCGCTGGACGCCCGTGTGCGCGGCACGCTACATCTTCTCATCGCCACGACCTGTTCGGGCCCCTCCATGCGGATCACGGTGCTCTACTTCGCG
>Ga0299915_10000912_pt1 | contig 21825 bp, 18 predicted proteins | sample RVTome_13_FD_200263 | JGI IMG/M metagenome (GOLD analysis project Ga0299915, IMG submission 200263) | Soil microbial communities from uranium-contaminated site in the Upper Colorado River Basin, Wyoming, United States - RVT92D227 (version 2) ... | reverse complement strand
AGGATTTTTGTGCCCGTTTCTTCCTTTCCTCTTCAGCTTTTTGTTCATCAAAAAGGGTATTGTCTTCCGGGAAATCCATAGTATAATGATACCACAGAAAGGATGGGGATGAAAAGCTCAAAGTCAGGGGGTGCAGATGGGCTGCAAAAGGGGTTAAAATGGTTTTGCGGCCAAGAAAGGTCGCTTTTTGTCACCGGGAGTGACCAAGATTGTCATTTCTGTGCCCCTTTTTTGCGGGGAAGAAGGAGAAGGTGAGTATTTTCAAGGCCTGGCGGAGAGCTTATTATGGCATGCCGTTTGCTTCATTATAAGATAATCACGAGAGAAAGGGGGTGGAATGCACAAACAAGGCCTTAATCAGGGGGTATACTGGATATCACCCAATAAGGAATGGCATAATTTAGTAGTATTAAAATAATAATAATTTAAGGAGGAAGAACATGTTAAAAAGGGTTAAGAACAAAAAAGGTTTTACGTTGATCGAGCTTATGATCGTGGTGGCGATCGTCGGCATCTTGGCTGCTATCGCCATCCCGGCCTACCTCGATTACACGGTCAAATCGAAGATGACTGAAGTCACGGCAGCCATGGACGCCGTAGGACAGGCGGCATCGGAGTATCATGCGGCTACAGGGTTTTTTCCCGCCGAGAATGCCCCCTATGCCGCCGGTAACGGAGTTGCGGGCTTCGCGTCTGTGAGTCACGAATATGTTACTACGTGGCTCTATAAGCGTACGGATGCTACTGGTAATAATTGCCATTTCAATGCACTACTCGATAATTTAACACCAGTGCAAGGTTGTACATTGGCCTTGAATGTCCACTTTGCTGGAACTGAGGGTTATTCGAAGATCTGGAGTACCTCCCTGAGCGACGTACCCGGAAAATTTATGCCGAGAAAGTAAAAAACTAGAAGTTAAAATAAGAATGGGTGCCTATAGAAGAGTGTGCAGCATTAGATAGGTGAGTCAGGTCTTGAAGTCATAGGCTATAGAGATACTTCAAGACCTGACAGCCTTCTTTTCATCTGTAGTGGCATGGATGAGAGGGGAGGCGAGAAGGTGAAAAGGGACATGAACTCCAAGAAAGGCTTCACCCTTATCGAGCTCATGATCGTAGTGGCTATTGTCGGGATCTTGGCCGCCATTGCCATCCCGGCCTATAATGACTACGTCAACAGGGCGAAGATGTCGGAGGTGCTGGCTGTCTTCGATGCCGTAGCCACGGGTGCGGATGAGTATTATGCAGCAGTGGGTTATTTCCCCTCGCAGGCTTATGGTGCTAATAATCTTGCTTACTACAGCGTAAAATACGCGGAAATTTTTTTACATGATCTTTCTGATAAAAATTTTAATTTGTCAATCGCCGCTAACTTCAAGTCCAGCCTGAACCTCGAAAGTGCGAGCAGTGGCGCTCCTGATTACGGGAAGTTAACGATGGTTCTCACTTATAATATTACAACAGGTTATGTTAAAACTTGGGATATTTCTAGTCCTAGTACAACTATAGATGCTATTTTTATTCCAAGAAAGTAGGCAATAAGGTTGACGAGAGATTATGGTGGACGCTTAATTCTCGAACCATTTTTGTATTATTGCAGCTTGATACAAATATAATAGTAGATGCTAATTTTGCTCAGCGTTTATACCGTTAATTTTTTACGCACATGAGAACGGGGGAAGAATGATAAGGATGAGGGGGAGAAAAGGAGTTACGCTTATAGAAGTCATGATCGTGGTGGCCATCGTGGGTATGTTGGCCGCCATCGCCATTCCCGCTTACGACAATTATATCACCAGATCCCGCCGCTCAGATGCCTTTACCGCCTTGGAAACAGTCAGGGCTGCGCAGGAGATGTACCGGGCAGAGAGGGGGTTTTACGCTGGAGCCATCGGCTCTCTTGCAGGATGCTCATCAGACATGGCGGGTGATAATTATGATATAGAAAATCTTAATAGGGGTGATCCTCCCACCACATATACAATTGAGGCTACCGCTAAAAACAAGCAGACAGGCGATTATTCCTTTCGAATAGATCAAGATGGCAACGGGTCGTATTTTGATGATGGATCATGGAAAACCGATAAAAAATTTGAGGACCTGCGCTAAATCAGCGCCAATCTACGAACATCCGGAGGTATTATCAAGGCCGTCTCTATACTAATTATCAGTTCCCTCTTCGCTGCCACACTTTTTGCCCCCCATATATTCTTTTGGTCCCCTACCTTACAAATAATCCTCTTATTGTGGGCCCTCTTTCTCTGGTTCTATCAAGCGATAACAAAAGGGGCTTTGAAAATCAGGAAGGTCGCCTTCCCCCTTCCCCTCGTGATTTTTCTTGTTCTGGCCATCTTTTATACCTTTCACTCCATAGACTATGCCATCAGCCGCAATTTTCTCTTTTTTTTGATCAGCTATATTGTGATCTTTTTTCTCGTTGTCCAAACCTCTTCTCCTAAAAAAGAGGCGCGCTGGATTGCCTTGGCAGTCGTTGTCCTGGGCATCCTTACCTCTCTCTACGGTCTCTATCAGTATCTCTGGGGCTTTCAGGATCTCCTCGGCAAGATAAGCGGGGTGGTGCTTTCCTATCCATCTCCGCTCAAAGAGGAAATCATCGGGCGCCTGGAGGGGGGACGGATATTCTCCACCTTTTTATTGCCCAGTCATTTTGCCGCCTTCTTAGGAGTGAGCATCCCCGTGAGCACGGCCTCCGCCCTTACCAATAAAGGGTGGCTAAGATATCTTTTCGGGTTAGCCATGGCGCTACAGGTCTTTGCCCTCTATCTGACCAAGTCCTTCAGCGGGTGGCTCTCCCTGATCCTCGCCTGTGGTTGTTTTATCTTTGTATATTTAGGTTATATAAAGCGTGTAAGGGCTCGATATCTGTTTTCTCTCCTCGGCGGGCTGGTCTTGGTATTGGCCTTGATCTTTGCCGGACTAAGCATCACGCGGCCGGATAACCTCCTTGCCTCCATTGAGAACAATCCCTTGGTGCTACGGGTCTTAAACTGGGGGACTACCATAGAAATGATCAGGGATAACCCGTGGGTGGGGAGAGGGCTTCATACCTTCGGCCTTATTTATCCTTCATATCAGAAGCCAGGGGTCAATGTCGTCCACCACTCCCACAACGCCTACCTCCAATTGGGTGTGGAGATGGGGGTAATCGGAACCATCGTCTTTTTTGGGTTTGCCTGTTGGTGGCTTTGGCACACCGTACGTATCTTTAAAAAAACAAAAGCTAAAATATTAAGGGTCTGGGTAGGGTCCCTCATGATAGCAGGCATGACATTTTTTATTCACAATGCCTTGGATTTTGAGTTCTATCTCCCCAGCGTCACCCTGTCAGGCTTTGCCGTCCTGGCCTTGGCCGTCGGCGTTCAGAAGAAGGATAAGGTTTATAAAATAGCTTTAAAAAAAAGCAGGAGATCGCTCTTCACCGGAGGAGGATTCATAGGGGCAATAGCCGCTTCTCTCTTCTTACTCATTCCCTTTTACGGACAGACGCATTTTCAGAGGGCAAAGAGCTTTCTTGAATCAGGACCCTATTTCGCGGAAGCGGCTGCCGCAGAGCTCAAAAAGGCCATTCGCCTTGACCCCCGCAACAACCAATACCATCACCAGTATGGGGTGTTGCTCGTTCAGAGGCTCTCCCGCCCACAGGAGGGGCTTGCTGAGGTGCAGGAGGCGATAAGGCTGAGCCCCTGGCGCCACTACTATCATTTTGATTTGGGTATGATATACTTGCTCGCCGAGGAAAGACGGAAGGGGCTGGAGGAGATCAAGAAGGCCTCGCAGCTCTATCCCCTTAATGAGGACTACCACCAATGGTTAAGGGCCATCTATCTCCAGATGGGCAAGAAGGAATTGGTCTCCCAGGAGGAGGAATGGATAGAGGGGATACAGAAAGGAGAAGGGGATTGACAAAGCTCTCCATAGTGATCCCCATCTTTAATGAAGAGGAGAATATTACCCCCCTATATAAGGAGCTAAAGGCAGTTCTGGAGGGGATGAGAACGCAGCACGAGATCATCTTCGTCGATGACGGCAGTGTTGATACCAGCAACGAGGTTTTACAAAGATTAGCTCAGAATGATAAAGGGATCAAGATCATTCAATTTCGTAAAAACTTCGGGCAGACTGCTGCCATTGCTGCCGGCGTAGAGCATGCGCAGGGGGAGATCATCGTCACCATGGATGGCGATGGGCAGAACGACCCCCGGGACATCCCCCGCCTCGTTGAGAAATTAGCGCAGGGCTACGATGTGACCAGCGGCTGGAGGAGGCACAGAAAAGATCCCCTTCTCAACAAGCGATTCCCCTCTGCCCTGGCCAATAGATTGATCTCCTGGCTGACCAGGGTCAGGCTGCACGATTATGGCTGTACCCTCAAGGCGTACCGGAGGGATATCTTAAAGGATGTTCGGCTCTACGGTGAGATGCACCGCTTTATCCCTGCCTATGCCTCCTGGGTAGGGGCGAGGATTACAGAGCTGGAAGTGACCCATCACCCCCGAAGGCATGGGAGATCCAAATACGGCCTTTCCCGGACCACAAGCATCATCCTGGACCTTATAACTTTTTTGTTTTTGCAACGCTACTCCACCAAACCCATTCGTCTCTTCGGGGGGGCGGGAATGACCCTTTTTAGCTTAGGGATTTTGACGGGGCTGTTCGTTCTCTATCGAAGGATCATTTGGGGAGGGGTCTGGATCAGCCCCATGATCTTGATCTCCTTTCTCTTTATAACCATGGGGGTCATGTTCATCCTCCTGGGGCTCATCGCAGAAATAATCATTCGTACCTACCACGAGTCCCAAGGGAAACCGATCTACGTCGTTAAGTCAATGATAAATTTTGAGTAAGTAGGTCTTTAAATCTCACACCATGGTGAAGCAGAAGGATGAAAAGAGAAGAATCTTTGAATTAAACATCCCCACATGGGTTTTGTGGGTCGTAATTGTATCTTTCGTGTATGCTACCAGTCTTTTTATCGCCTATGACATAGGAAAAAGAGCCGCACAATTAAAGTATTTGAAAGTATGGACAAAAGAGGTCAAGAGAGAAGCAGGAGATTCGATTGAGGTTCCCCGTTTTGTACCACCTGAAAAGGTTCGTCATCATTCAAGGTTTCGTTTCACCTTTGACAATGAGGAAGCTCTGAGGCCCCTTCGAAATAGAGCGAAGCTGGATCAGGTGATTGCTGGGGCGAAGGCAGATATGGAGGTATTTCTCCGATTGATGAACTGGGTTAGAGCACAGTGGACTCCTGGTAGGCCTGATCCCTATCCACCGATTAATGCGATAGTAATACTTGACAAAATAAGAAAGGGTGAGACAGGGGGATTTTGCGCCCAATACTGTTTTGTCCTGGTACAATGTCTGCAAAGTTTGGGGTACAAGGCCAGATATGTGACAGTTAAAGGACATGAGGTAATTGAAGTGTGGTCGCCAGGACTTTCAAAGTGGGTCATGTTAGATCCATTGTACGAGCTTTACATCAGTAACGGAATTATGCCCCTTTCCGTTGTCGAGATCCACGGTACGATCTTAAGGGGCGGACATGCTCTGGAGGTACATGCCCAAAAAGACCCCGGAGACTTAAAGGAATATCTTTCCCGATATGAAAAGTTCGCTGTCTGGGCAAAGAACGATCATGTATCTTCCCCTATCAATTTTTTTGATATCGAACGTTATAAGATATACTTTCTGGATCAACCAAATGAGCGAATGTATGTCCCTGCGGAAAGCCTCTATACCTTTTTCCCTGAAGACTTATACTTCAACCCGTTCATGAGATAAATGAGGAGATCTTAATAAAAGGTCATGTGCGGCATTTGCGGTTTTTGTTTTTCCGATGAGAGGCCGGTTGATCTCAACATCTTGAAAAAGATGACGACGACCTTACAACACAGGGGACCTGATGATGAGGGGTACTATGCTAATAAAGGGATTGGCCTAGGACACCGGAGGTTGAGCATCATTGACCTCGATACCGGGAAGCAACCAATTCACAATGAAGATGAAACCATCTATGTGGTATTCAATGGGGAGATCTATAACTTTCCAGAGCTGAAAAAGGAATTAGAGGAAAAGGGGCATAGGTTTTATACCAAAACAGATACAGAGGTGTTGGTTCATCTCTATGAGGAGAGACAAGAAAGGTGTGTGGAGGACCTAGCTGGAATGTTTTCCTTTGCTATCTGGGATGGACGGAGACGGAAGTTGTTACTCGCCAGGGACAGGATAGGCATAAAGCCCCTCTATTATTCCTATAACGGTAAGACATTTGCCTTTGCCTCCGAACCAAAGGCCCTCTTACAACTCCCCTGGATAGGAAAGAAGCTTGATCCCCAAGCCCTGAACCACTATTTGAGTTATGATTTCATCCCTGCCCCCTTTTGTATCTACGAGGATATAAGAAAGGTACCGCCGGGGCATCTTGTCATTTATCAAGATGGCGCTCTCTGTTGCGAGAGCTATTGGGATTTGGACCTCACCGATCGGTTCGATGGAAATTTAGATGAAACGGAACTATGCGAGCTGATCTGGGGAGAATTCTGCCGGGTTGTCAAGGCCCATCTGATCAGCGATGTCCCCTTAGGGGTGCTCTTGAGTGGTGGCATTGACTCTACCTCGGTCCTTGCCGCCCTCAGATACGAAGGCGTGAAGGATATAAAGACCTTTTCCATCGGTTTTGAGGACCCTTCGTTCGATGAGTCCAGATATTTTCGTAAGGCGGCCTCCTTCTTCGAGACAGAGCATCATGAAGAAGTTCTTGCTCCGGAAAAACTCATTGATATAATTCCTGAGGTCGCCTCCATCCTCGATGAGCCGCTGGCTGATGCCTCTATCATGCCCACCTATCTTCTCAGCCGTTTTACCAAAGGCTACGTAAAGGTTGCCTTGGGAGGTGACGGGGGAGACGAACTTTTTGCAGGGTATCCTACCTATCAGGCATTTTTGCTTGCTCACTATTACGAAAAGCTACCGCAGGTGATAAGATCTCTTGCTGAGGCAGTGGTAAAAAGGCTTCCCGTATCCTTTGACAACATGAGCCTTGACTTCCGAGCCAAGAAGTTCATCAATAGTATAGCGTATACTCCGGTGAAGAGACATTACACCTGGTTAGGGACCTTTTCGCCAGATGAAAAGGAGAAGTTGCTTACAAGCGCTATGAAGAGAAAACTGAAAAATCTCAATTCCTTCAATGTTTTATATGACTACATCAGAGATAAGAGTTTCAGCTCTGAGCTGGGAATGCTCCTCTATCTCGATACAAAGCTCTATCTGCAGGATGGAATACTGGCCAAGGTGGACAGGGCGAGCATGGCCCATGGGCTGGAGGTGAGAGTGCCCTTTCTCGATCACCGCTTTGTCGAGCTAGTGACCGGGCTTCCGGAAGCATTGAAGCTTAAGGGGCTTACGACAAAATATATATGGAAAGAGGCGATTAAAAATCGTATTCCTGATGAAATAGCAAGAAGAAAGAAAAAGGGGTTTGGGATCCCCATTGGCAAGTGGTTCCTTGGGGCGTTGAAGGAGCTGATGTTGGAGATGCTATCAGAAGGAAGGATTAAAAAACAGGGGATGTTTAATCCTTCAGCCGTACAAAGGCTTGTTTCTGATCACCTCGCTCGACGGGTAGACAACAGAAAAAAACTATGGAATTTGTTGATCTTTCAACTCTGGTGGGGTAGCTTTGGAGCAAGGAGCTGAATTATGAGGGATAAAGATAAAGAGAAAAAGATCTTTTTATTCTTTCTTGTCGTCTTTTTCGGGTTCTGTGCCCTCTTTGCCGCCCAGAAGATAGCAGATCCTGACTTCTGGTGGCATCTCAAGACCGGAGAATGGATATGGCAACATAAGGCAATACCCTATAGTGACCCTTTTTCCTATACCTTTCAAGGTGCAGAGTGGATAAATTATGAATGGCTCTTTCATGCAATAATCTACCCCCTATACAAGTTGGGTGGATTCGGAGGGCTGATCGTTTTTGAAACCATAGTCGTTTTATTGACATTTTTGATCCTCTTTTTTACCTGCCGTGAGGTGGATGGGGGGAAAAGATGGTTGGTCATCACAGTCCTTTTTGTGGCCCTCCTGGTGGTCCGGGGGCGTTTCGCAGTCCGTCCACAGATTATCTCTTTTTTCCTCCTTGCCCTTTACCTGTATCTCCTCATCCTCTACCGGGACGAGCGCATCACCGCCCGCCAATTGATTCTTTTTCTCATCCCCGCCCATGTTCTGTGGGTGAATGTTCACGGCAGCTTCCTTCTAGGGATATTCCTGGTAGGGGCTTATACCCTGGGCAGATTTGTCCCTTTGGCCTTGAGCCATCACCGAGACCTCAAACCAGTATTTCAAGATAAGAAGCTGCAAGGGCTGCTGCTTGTGTGCCTCATCCTGCTTATGGCATCTTTGGTGAATCCTTATACATATCGAATCTTTTACATTCCTTTCACAACAGCGGGGTCAGAAACCCTCAAGATCATCACTGAGTGGGTGCCTGTGGACATCAAGTTTTTGGGTGTCTTTGCCGTCGACTATACGATGTGGTTTCGTTTTTTATTTCTCATAGGGACCATCTCTTTTTTGACTAAAAGGGATAACCTAAAAAGAATAGAGGATGTGGTTATCTTTGCCGTGTTTTCCTATATGGCTTTCAAACACGTCCGATTCGGTGCGGACTTTGCCATAGTCTCGGCTCCCATAATCGTCAATAATCTCAGCCAATTCCGTTGGCACGTAAAACGGTGGAGTTGGATCAATTTGCTCCTCCTTTTTGCAATTCTTGTTTTTTCCATCAATGAGGTGCGAACTTCGGTTAGGATGGATAGGTTTGGCTTCGGTATTTACAGAAATTTTCCCGAGGCGACAGTGAATTTTCTAAAAGAGCATCATATAAAAGGAAAGATTTTCAATACATATGGTCACGGTGGGTATCTTATCTGGAACCTCTGGCCTGATATCCCTGTGTTTATAGATGGGAGAACCCCTACCATCTACGATGAAGATTTCCTCTGGCTATATAGTCTTGCATATCAAAAAAGAGAAATTTGGGAAAAAGTGGTTAAGCAATATAACATAGAAGTCGTACTCGTGGAGGATCAAAGGGAGAAGGGATATACCTCATTTTTCTACTGGTTGGATGAAGATGAGGATTGGATGCTTGTGGCCTTTGATGATGTTTCTACTCTTTATATGAGGAAGGGGACGAAGTTTGATGGACTTATAAAGCAATATGGTTTTCATTACCTGCGGCCGGCTTTTATCACCATGGAATATGCCAAGCAATGGAAGGGAAATAAAAGGTATCTCCAGGGGCTTGAAAAGGAACTGAATGTGGCTTGTCAAAGGTTCCCTCACAATTTCTATCCCTTTTATTATCTCGGCGTTTATCATCAGATCTATGGGACAACAGAGCATCTCCGAGAGGCTGAACAAGCTATGCGAAGGGCTGTGATAACTCGGCCAACTTATCCCCGGGGTTACTACGAGTTAGGCTTTACCCTCATGAAGTTGGAACGGTATGATGAAGCAATCAAGACGTTGAAGAAGGCTACAAGGCTTAGCCCTGATAGTCTAGTTGATGCTTATTACTATTTAGGTTTTTCTTGTTTTCAAGAGGGCAAAATAAATGAGGCCATAAATTTTTTGGAAAAGTATAAAGAGAGAGCACGGCTTGAAACAAGGATGGAGGCGTATAGAATGCTCGGAAAAGCCTACCTTCAGAAGCTTAAATTGCAAAAGGCTTTAAGTTGCTTTAAGCGTGAGGAATATCTCGAAGGACCCACCTGGGAGACCCTCCTTAATATGGGCGTTGCATACTTCGGCTTGGGCAAGCTGGATGATGCCCGGCTATGTTTTGAACGAGCTATAGAGATAAAACCTGACAAATTGAACATAGTTTATAATTTAGCCCTGGTCTATGAAAAGTTGGGGCTTACAGAAAGGGCAAAAAGGCTCTTTGAGAAAGCTTCAAAAATAAAAACTCAAACTCTAGAGGAAGAAACCTGGGTGCAAAGGGCTAGGGAAAAAGCAAAATGAAAAAGACAGTTTCTGTAGTGATGTTATGCCTAATTTCCCTAATGGGAGGATGGGCTTTGCATTATTTTTATCCGAGATTAAAACCTCCCATAAAGACAAAAGAAATTCAACGAAAAGAATTGAGAAAAACTCTGAAACTAACAAAGGGGAAGCTTTCTGGTGTAACAATTATAGAAGAAAAAGATATGGGAAGTTATGCGCGCAGATACCTCCGTTTTCGTTGGCAAGGTTTTCCTCATGAGGCTTATCTTCTTATCCCTCATAACATGAAAGACAAAATGCCCATAGTTCTTGCGCTCCCAGGCCATCATAGCTCGAAAGAAGAGATAATAGGTAAGAAGCCTTCTCGTTTTGGGGTAAATTATGGTCAGCAGCTAGTGAAAGCCGGTTTTTGTGTCCTTGCCCCTGATATACCATTTTCGGACAATATGCAGGTTGAGGATCATGTCGCTCTAAATTTAATCATGGCAGGATCGAGCATTACTGGGATGCGCATCTCCTATCTTAAGGCCCTCATCGATTACCTCTCTTCCCTCACTTTTATTGATCCAGAGAGACTTGGTTGTATTGGTTGGTCTATGGGGGGCGCCCTTACCATGTATCTTGCGGCGGTGGATAAAAGGGTAAAGGTTGTGGCAATAAGCAACTATTTTGGCACCTATAGGGATACTTTTATGAGGAGGCGCCAAACCACTGATAACTATATTCCCGGCATACTAAACTTCGGCGAAATGGCCGATGTGGCCTGCTTGATAGCACCAAGACCTTTATTTATTGAAGGAAGGGAGAAAGATCCGGAGTTTCCTAAAGAAGCTTTTATGCAAGGGGTTAAATCTTTAAAAAATTGCTATAAAGGGCATGAGGAACGTCTCACATGGCAATTACTACCAGGAGGCCATAGCTTTGGAGGGAAAGGCATAGAGAATTGGTTCAAAAGATGGCTTTGAAGGGGTCTTTTAAAGAATGGAACGAGGTGATGGTAAGAAGGTATAATCCTGAGGACTATATCTTCCATTCGAACTTTTTGGTGAAATTTGTAGAATTAATGAGGTTTAAAAAGATTAAAGATTTGCTTCAATTAACTATCGACGATCGTTTTCTTGATGTAGGATGTGGAAGTGGCTACCTATTAAATCAAGCAGCCTGCAAACGAGGGGTTGGGGTGGATATTTCTGATCTGATGGTGAAGACCGCCTGGGAAAATTGTAAAAATAATGGAAAAAAGTTTATCGTTCAGTCAGATGCTGAAAACCTTCCTTTTAAAAAAAGAAGCTTCAATAAAATAGTTTCTACAGAGGTAATTGAGCATATCCTGCATCCCGAGGTCTTGTTAAAAGAAATAGAGCGTGTCTCAAAAAATGATACAGTAATTGTTATAACTATCCCAAATGAAAAGTATATTAATTGGATAAAGAATTTACTCTTTTCATTAAGAGTTGATAAACTCCTATTTAGGAAAAAATATCGTCCTTCTAAGAGAATGGATGATGAGTGGCACCTGCATACATTTGATATTAAAAAGTTTAAAGAATTAATAAATGGGAAGTTTATCATTGAAAAAACAATTCCCATTCCGACAGTCTTTTTTCCTCTGCGCCATATTTTTAGTTTAAAAAAAGTTTTCGCGTAGGTTAATTCAAAACTGCTTTAAGAGTAATGACAGAATCTATTAGTTAATCAAGCTACAGGAAATTAAAAGTGGATATCGTTTCGGATAGCAAAGAAGGTTTAATCAAGAGGGCTGTCAAAGACATCGTGGATTCTCGCAAGACCATTGCCCTGACCGGTGCGGGGATATCGGTGGAAAGCGGCATTCCCGACTTTCGCAGCGCAGGAGGCCTGTGGAGCAAATACGATCCTGAGGAGTATGCCCATATAAGCGCCTTTCGGTCGAATCCGGCAAAGGTCTGGCAGATGATAAAAGATATGATGGATTTGGTCCTCGGTGCTGAGCCCAATCCCGCCCATATCGCCTTGGCGGAATTGGAGCAGATGGGCCTTTTGCAATCAGTCATCACACAAAATGTGGACGGCCTCCATCAGCGGGGGGGAAGCAGGGAGGTCATCGAATTTCACGGCTCCAATCAGTGGCTGGTGTGCCTCGGATGCGGGTATCGCCAAGAAGCAGTCTCCCTTTCGCTTGAGGAGATCCCCCCGCGGTGCCCTCAGTGTAGCTCCATCTTGAAGCCGGATGTCGTCTTCTTTGGAGAGCCCATCCCCCCAGAGGCCCAAAACAGGTCCTTTGAGGAGGCTAGAACCTGCGACCTGGTCTTGGTAGTAGGGACATCGGCACTGGTCTATCCTGCCGCAGGCATACCTCCGCTGGCGAAGCAAAACGGGGCTAAGATAGTTGAGATAAATATGGAGCCCACCCCCCTGACCGGCTTCGTTTCCGATTATCTCATCCAGGGATCTGCCGGTACCATACTCCCTCAGATCGTGGAGGAGATCAGGAAGCAAGGTGCTTGAATATATCCTCCCCTCTATGCGCTTGGTTCCGAAAAGGCCAGTTCCCACCCCGAAGCGCCTCTGGTATTGCAATGAACCCACGATGATGCTATAATAATCCACAATTCCATGAAAACGGCACCATTCCAAAGCCTTTATCTCCCCTAATCTATTCCCTGACCAGGAAAAGTCGATATCTGAACAGAGACAGGATGACGTCTTGCTTATAGTAAAGCATCAGGGAGAAGGATATAAGTTCAGGGAGAGAAAGAAGAGGGGCATTGAGTGCAGATGAACTTACATTTTGAAGACATCGACGAGGCCAAGGTCCTCTTCGGCCCGCATAATGACCACCTGAAGGCCATAGAAGGCAAACTTGAGGTAAAGGTCCACAGCAAGGGGGGAAACGTCGTCATCGAGGGGGATGAGCTAGATGTCGAGCTGGCCGGCAGGTTATTGAAGGAACTCTACAGGCTCTTGAAGAGGGGCTACCCGATCTACGTCAGCGACGTCGATTTCGCCCTACGGATCCTCTCGGGAGACCGCTCGATCAATCTCGAAGATATCTTTCTCGACACGGTCTATATCTCCTCTCAGAAAAAGGTCGTCACCCCCAAGAGCGTGGTGCAAAAAGAATATATCGATACCATGAGAACGCATGACATGGTAATCGGCATCGGTCCTGCCGGTACGGGCAAGACCTATCTGGCCATGGCTATGGCCCTCTCCTTCCTGACGAAAAAGGAGGTGCAGCGCATCGTATTGACCCGACCCGCTGTGGAGGCAGGAGAAAAACTCGGCTTTCTGCCCGGGGATCTCTATGAGAAGGTCAACCCCTATCTGAGACCCCTCTATGATGCCCTCCATGACATGATGGACTTCGATCATGCATCAAAATTGATGGAACGCGGAATTATCGAGGTGGCACCTCTGGCCTTCATGCGCGGCAGGACGCTGAATGACTCCTTCGTCATCTTAGATGAGGCCCAAAATACCAAGCCGGAACAGATGAAGATGTTTCTCACGAGGATGGGCTTCGGTTCCAAGGTCGTGATCACCGGTGATATCACCCAGGTGGATCTGCCTGATGGGAAACAATCAGGCTTGATACAGATTCAAAGCATACTCAAGAAGGTTCAGGGGATAAAATTCGTTTACTTCAGCGACAAGGACGTCATCAGGCATCCCCTGGTTCAAGATATCATCAAGGCCTATGAGGAGGCCGATCAACAAGGCAGAGCCACGGGGCAATGACGAACGGAATGGATAAAACTGACCAAACGAGAAAAAAACGACGGGTTTTTCCCCTGTTGCTCTTATGGGGAAAAATAAGGGTACGACCTTTCTGGCGCATCCTTAAGATGCCCTCTGCCCAGCGAGGGCTTTTGTTGATCGTTGCCTCATTGTTCATTGCTGCCTTTCTATCTCAAACCTTGGAAGAAGTTCCCCCACTCTATCGGCTTGGAGATGTGGCCCAGAAAGATTTGAGGACGGACCGCGATCTCTTAGTAAAGGATAAAAAGGCTACCGAAGAAAAGAGAGAGAACGCGGCACGAAAGGTCCTGCCGGTCTATGATTATACGCCTACTATGCTGCCGGAGATTGAAGGCATTATAGATTCAGCCTTCTCGGTGCTGAGGAGACGTAGTGCAGAAAAAACGCAGAAGGGAGAAGTGGAGCACATTCTAGGTTTTGAGGTTACCCCTCGCGAATTTCTTGTTTTAAAGGCCTATCGCTTCAATGAAAAGCTGATAAAGCGCCTAGAAGATCTCATTGCCCCCCTCATGCAGCAGGGTATCGTGAGTGACAAGGGGCTCCTCTCGCAGGAAGAGGGGATTGTGGTGAGGAATACCCAAACAGGGGAGGAGGTAACCAGGAGGGATCTTAGTTCCCTCATCGATTACCAGGAGGCCAAAAAGGACATTATAAAGACCCTTGAAGGGCATGAGGTACAGAATATCCCTCCCGATCTCAGGGGGGTGATGGCGAAGATCATTAATAATCTCATCTCACCCAACTTTACCTTCAATAAGGAGGAGACCGATAGGAGAAGAGAGGTGGAGCGCACGCTGGTAAAACCCGTCTTCTTCTCGATTGAGAAAGGGGAGATCCTATTAAGAAAGGGAGAGCGGGTGACGGAGGATGGTCTCCTTAAGCTTGAAGCCCTGCGCGACGAGAGGCACAAGGGCGGCACCTTGATAATGGTCATAGGGTTTTTCCTGCTAACAGTTTTTTTTGTTGCTTCCTTCTACATCTTTTCCACGCAAAACATCAGGAAGATCTCACCTACCAACAAAGACATAGTCTTTCTTATCCTCGTATTAATCTCCTCTTTGGGGATGGCAAGGATTTCGGTTGCCGTCGCCGAAGGCCTCGCCAGTGCATTCCCGGCGGTCCCGCTCAGCTCTTATTACTACTTCTTTCCCGTGGCTGCCGGCGCTATGTTGATCAGGGTAGTCCTCAATTCCGAAGTGGCCTTGGTCTATTCCATCTTTGCCAGCCTGCTGACAGGCCTCCTCTTAGGAGAGGGGATTTTTCTTCCCATATTTTATCTCATCGGAAGCATCGTCGGGGCACACAGCGTGGCCCGCTGTGATCAAAGGTCTCAACTCATTAAGGGGGGGCTTCTGGTAGGATTGACCAATTTTCTGCTCATCTCTTTTCAGGGAATGATCACCGCGAGGATCTTTGCAGTGGATATCCTCTTTGGTCTCTTGATGGGATTAGCAGGCGGGGCTGTTGCCGGAATCATCGTGGTGGGGATAACGCCGGTGGTGGAATCGATATTCGGTTATACGACGGATATTAAGCTGTTGGAGCTGGCCAACTTGGATCAGCCAATCCTCAAGGACATGCTCCTGAAGGCCCCTGGGACTTATCATCACAGTATGATCGTCGGCAACTTGGCTGAGACAGGGGCCAGGGCCATTACGGTCAATCCCCTGCTCGCGAGGGTGAGCGCCTACTATCATGACATCGGCAAGATCACAAAACCTCAATACTTCATCGAAAATCAGATGACGAGGAACAACCGGCACGATAAGCTCACGCCGAGTATGAGTAGTTTAATACTCGTTTCTCATGTGAAGGATGGAATAGAGCTGGCAAAAGAACACAAGTTAGGGAGCAAGATCATCAACATCATTAGACAGCACCACGGCACGAGGCTCATTAACTTTTTTTATCAAAAGGCTAAAGAGCAGGAGAAGCCGGGGGTACAGGAGGCGGATGAGAGGGACTTCAGGTATTTCGGTCCCAAGCCGCAAACCAAGGAGGCAGGGCTTGTGATGCTGGCCGACGCCGTGGAGGCTGCATCACGCACCCTGGATGATCCCACCCCCGCCCGTCTCCAGGGGCTGGTCCAGAAGATCATTAACGATATCTTCATTGACGGACAGCTCGACGAGTGCGAGTTAACCTTAAAAGATCTCAATGCAGTCGCTAAGAGTTTTAATATCGTCCTCAATGCCATCCATCACCAGCGCATAGAATATCCAGAGGCTCAACCAGAAGGGGAGCGACAGAAGAATGGAGGTAGTAGTCCAAAGTCGACAAAAGAGGCAAAGGGTAAGGCCGGAAAAAGTAAAGAAAATGGCCGAAAGGATATTAAGCGACTTGGGGTGTCGTGAGAGTGAGCTGAGTATCCTCCTGGTCGACGATGATGAGATGCAGCGCCTCAATCGTGAATACCTCTGCCGAGATCGCCCGACCAATGTCCTCGCCTTTGCCATGAAGGAGGGAAAAGATCCGCACCTCAACCCTGCCCTCTTAGGCGACGTGGTCGTATCGACGGAGACGGCACAACGTGAAGCCCTGCAGCGAGATGTGACCTTAGAGGAGGAAATGGCTCTGCTCCTCGTCCATGGGATCCTCCACCTCTTGGGCTACGACCATGAGGATGACCCCTCGGCAGCAGCCGAGATGCAGACAAAGGAAGAGGAGGTACTAACGCACTTAGGCTGGGAGAATAAAAGGGGTTAGCCATCAAGTCATGGTACTTCTTGGCTCAACCCGCGAAAACCCTGGCAGTAGAAGATAGAGTAGCCATTTATAACTTCATTTCCCTCATAGATCTTTACTTGTTTTATCTCTTCTACCCGTACAAAGGCACTGGCAAAGCTATCAGGCGGGCGGCGGTCCAGCTTGGTGATATAGAGGGCGTTAAAACCTCTCTTGTCCTCAAACCCCTCCCACAGATCGTACTGGCTTTCCTTGCGGCCCGAGAGGTTCAAGGTGTATACCGTAGGATGTCCTTCTACATAAAAGGCAAGCTCGCTGACATAATCCCTCTTATAGCTGATGATAAAGGTATGCTCTCTTCCCACCTCATTGAGGAGCTTGGTCATCTCTTTCCCGAGCTCTCGCCATCCCGTCAATCTGCTGGTCGGGAACTTTCCCGCCGGTATATCAAACCCTAGGCCTACTGCCAAATCCCTCAGCGCATCCATGGTAAAAAGCAGAGAACAGCTAGCGATCCCCACGAGCAACGCCGTCGCTAAGACCCGTTTCTTGACCTTTTTTCGCCAGCCCCCTTCCCACACGACTGCCACCGCCAGGATAAAAGCGGTGAAATAGGCCGGAGCAGCCCAATTCACATAGCAGACCGAAAAGAAACTCAAAATGATATAGAAGCCTAAGAGAAGCATGGCGTGCCAAAAGAGAAAGAGGACGCGATCATCATGATGCAGGATCCCCTGTTTACCCCCCTGCCACAAACCATAGAGTACCAGGAGAAAGGTAATGGGCGAGAGGATACCTGCTTGCGGTCCGAAGAACCAGATGAAGGTGGTGAGACCACTCAGGTTTCTTTGACCTACCAGCCCGGCCGGTTGTTTGATGGCAGGCCACTGGTTGATATAATTCCAATAGAGGTTGGGTAATAAGACGATGAGGCCGATGAATATGAAGAGATATGGCTCCTTCTTCTTCAACCAAGATCTCTTCTCGGGAGAGAACGCGAGGTAGATGAAGAGGGAGGGTATCAAGGCAACGATGGTATACTTGCTGAGCAGTCCCAGCCCTAAACTGACGCCGGCCACATACCAGTACACCCGCTTCTCCTCTGCCAAGGCCCAATGCAGCAGAAGGATCGTGAGCCCCCAGAAAAACATGAGCGGGGGGTCGATGGTCATGATGACGGAGCCCAGGGCGAAGCCGGGGGTGGCATTGGCCAGGATAGAGGCCCAAAAACCCGTCTTTGTATTGAAAAGGGCCTTGCCGAGGTAAAAAAGGACCAGGCTGCTTCCCAGGGAAAAGAGGACCGCCCCCGCGCGGACGAAAAAAGGATGATCCCCACCAAGCCGGGTAAAAAGAGCGATTACCCACGCCACCAAAGGCGGTTTGCTATAATAACCCAGGGCGAGATGACGGGACCAATCCCAGTAATAGGCCTCGTCAGGGGCGAGGTCAAGAGGGGTAAGCCAGATATAGAGAAGGTGAAAGATGAAAAGCCCCAAGGCCAGTGCCCAAAACAGCCGCTCGTACCCTTTTTCCGTCATGGTCTGCCCTCGCCTTTCAGCCGGCAGGTGCCCCTTTGTCTCTGCCGATCACCATCAGCTTTCTTATCACTTCGTTTTCGGAGACGGCCCTATTGCGTCAAGGATCTCACGAAGAACCAGGTATCCCCAAGACTCGCGTCCCAACAGGCATTCACCGAATGGTCTCTTTTACGTCATACGTGAGATGGCGTTTCTTCATCCAGCGGACGGCCAAGAGATCGGCGAAGGCCCTCATCATTCTATTGCGGATATTGTACTTCGTCCTCCCAAACCTCCTGGGGCGATGGTTTACCTTGACCTGCGTGACTGTGAAACCCTCCATCTTGGCAAGGGTCGGAAAAAAGCGGTGCATGCCATTGAAGAGCTTCACGTTTTTCAGACATTCTCTCTTAAAAGCCTTTAAGGAGCAGCCTGTATCGGCGATCTCCTCTTGGCTCAGCTTATTCCTCACGAAGTTGGCTATCTTGGAAGAAACGATCTTGATCCATGGATCTTTTCTTTTGTGCCTCCACCCGCAGACCACATCGAAGCTCCCTATTTTCCCCAAAAGACGAGTTATGTCATGAGGATCATTCTGGAGGTCGGCATCCATAGTTACGATAATATCGCCCTGGGCCGCTTTGAAACCAGCAGCAAATGCCGCCGTCTGGCCTGCGTTCCTTTTGAACCGGATTAGCCGTATCTGCGGATCATACGAAGCGGCTTCCTTCAAAATCGTAAAGCTGCGATCGCGGCTTCCATCATCCACGAATATGATCTCAGAGGACTTTTTTATCCCCTTTAATACCTCTTGCAACTCAGAGACAAGGGGCTTGATGCTCTCCTCTTCATTATAGACGGGGATAACAATGGAAATATTTCTCTGTGGCTTATTACGTGTCATGCGAATTAGCTTTTCATGTTTCAAGGGAAAAATTATATTATCTTATTTTTCTCTTTTTTTCAATTTATAAAAAGTGATCAAAAGGCGAAAAAATAGAAAAAGGGTTGTCCCATCACCACGAAAAGGGGGAGGAAGAAGGGCATCCTGACACGCAACTCATATTGTATATTACCTTTCAACTGAAGCCACCAATCATCCTCTACCTTGATCACCGAGTCTTTTAATCCTTGCCCCTGCACTACTACCTGTAGATATCCATAATAGAGGGAATCTGCGCACCTTGGTGTGCCGCCTGCCGGAGGGCTGCTTATGTAAGTTACCCCGTTGATGATCTTTCTGGAATAGCAATGGATGTGGCCGCTGAAGACATAATCGACCCTAAACCGCTCCATCAATTGCATAAACCTCTTACCAATCGGCGCACGGAGACTGTAGTCCTTCCCTTCTCGAGGGTCGAAGGGCGGTACGTGCATGACGACGAATAAATGGCTGAATCTACCCCTGAGATTCAGCAAGGTACCTTCTAACCAGCGAAACTGATCCTCTCCTATCGTCAATTGTGCATCGTTTAATACGACAAAGGCGGCGTTCCCCCACGAGAACCAGTAATAGTCCGGGCCGCAATATGTATGGAAGTTCCTGAGACTATAGTTGTTACTTTTGTCATATAGATCATGGTTGCCGGGGGCGAAATAGAGGGGGAGATTGCCCCTCACGGTCGCCAATTGCCTGAAGAAAAAACGATATCTATCTTCCCTGTCCTGCGGGACGATATCTCCCTCGATGATGGCCAAGGAATATCCGTCCCTCGCTATCTTCTTCATGATAGGCTTGAATACCCCCCAACCCTTATGAAGATCGGAAAGGACGACGAATCGAAAGGAATCAGACGGGGTTTCGCGCCCCCTCTTCTGAAGGGCCGGCCCAGAGAGGGGACGATGGCCTTCTCCCAGCAAAAGGCCTATAAATAAGAGGGCGAGCGCTATGGAGAGAGATAACCACCTTAGATAATAAGGCCATCTGAATTTCTTTATCATTATCACCTGCACTTGCGAGCTGAGAAGGCTAGGAAGAGGGGATGGGATTCCCCTTCCGGCGCCTCAGCTGGATAGGGTAATTACCAAAGATATAGATGATACCACCGAGGAGGCTGGCAGCCATGACCACTATGAACCCCAATATCCCGAAGGCAAGACCCTTGGAGGTCTCCACACCCAGCAGATAGAGGAGGCCGACATAAGCGCCCTCTCGCACCCCTATCCCGCTAATACTAATAGGAAGGATGCTTATCAGATCTACCAGGGGAACGATAACGAAGTAGTCCCCCAAAGGGATCCCTATGTCCAATGCCATACCGAGGAGGGCGTAGACCAGTATATTGATGACCTGAAAGCAAAAGGATATGGCGAGGACCAGGGACATTCTCCCTGGATGAGACCAATAGACGGCGAAGTCTCCCAATTTGATCTTTGCGGCCCATCGGGTCAGCCAGGGGAAGAGCGGAAGGAAGAGGGGGAAGCTGAGTACCAGCGCCCACCCAACCATACACGCCCCCATGAGCCCTATCCTCAGCCACAAGGAGATCACCTGTTTGCTGGCGGAGAAGGCCCCGGTATCCACGCCCACCCACTGCATGAGTTTGAACAAAAAGGGAAGGAGATGTATGGTTGGAGAAGAGATGAGGGCAATGATCGCAATGGTGATCAGCGCCAGCCCCCCGGTGAACCGGTCCACCAAGACGGAGTACCCAGCTCTCCTTCGACTGTCCTCCTTGCCGGCGAGGAGGTATGCCTTTCCTACATCGCCCCCGATGCTCCCCAGAAAAAAAAGGTTAAAGAACATCCCGATAAAATAGTAGGCGAGGAACTCCTTGAACCTCCGTCGAAAGCCGAGGGTCTTGGCCAAGAGTTCCCATTTATACGCGCAGAGCGTCTGGCCGATGATATAGAGCACGAAAGCGAGGATGATGTAGTTGTGCCTTGCATTGAGAAAGGACTCCCAGAACGAAAGGAGGGAGATCTGGGAAAAGAGATAGCCCAAGATCCCGACGCTAAAGACGATCTTTAAGAGGAGTTTCCCGGCCCTCTTCCAACTCATGGGCCAACTTCCTCGATGGAGATCCGTTCGCCTCCTTTGCGCAGAGAGATGACCCCTGCCTCCAGCACCTGTAAGGTTTTGAGGGATTTGCGCCCGCTGCTGGGCGGCTCGATGCCGTCGGTGATGGCCTTGACGAAGCTTGCACAGGAACCGCGCAGGGGTTCTTCAGGTCCGAATTCGGTGATCTCCTTTTCTACGGATGCCTTAATGGGAATAAAGTTGGGCGTGGGAATCCCCTGCACCCGCTGGGTTGGGGGCTTGCCCACATCATAGCGATAGAGGACGATCTTCCTCTTGGCAAACCGCCCTTCATAGAAGATCGCCCCGGTACTGCCGACGATCATGAGGCTGGCGGTGTTGAGGGGATGAAACCAACTGAGGTGGATTAAGGCTGAGATATCGCCGTCGAGCTCCAGGGAAGCCAAGGTGACGTCCTCAATTCCTTTTTGCAGATAGGCGGAACCGTGCATGGAGATGGATCGCACCCCCCCTCCTATGAGGAAGCGCAGGATAGAGAGGTCATGGGGGGCGGAGTTCCACCACACATTCGAGTCGCACCTGACCCTGCCCATGCCCAGCCGCTCCATAAGGACGTGATAGACCTTGCCGATTGCACCAGCATCGAGTATCTCCTTGATCACTTTGAGGGCGGGATCATAGAGAAAGGTCTCGTCCACAAAAAGGACCTTCCTCTTCTTCTCAGCCAGTGCCACGAGTTCCTCCCCCTCTTTATATAACATGGCCATAGGCTTCTCCACAAAGACATGCTTTCCCGCTGTCAGGGCCTCTTTGGCCGGCTGGTAGTGAAGGCTCGGCGGGGTGACGACGACTACCCCATCCACTTCATTA
>Ga0299915_10000909_pt1 | contig 21863 bp, 37 predicted proteins | sample RVTome_13_FD_200263 | JGI IMG/M metagenome (GOLD analysis project Ga0299915, IMG submission 200263) | Soil microbial communities from uranium-contaminated site in the Upper Colorado River Basin, Wyoming, United States - RVT92D227 (version 2) ... | reverse complement strand
GACGGACTGAAACTTGTGCTTCAATTGCATCATTGCTGGTTTTTATTGCCAGAATAATATTTTCTGACAATTTTTCGTTTTCGGTTTTTGTAGATCGTTTGACTAATCCCCACAATTTCTCTTTCCAATCTTTTTTCTTTTCCACATTCTCAGATGCGTTAATATCTGACTCCAATTTTTTAATTCGTTCTTCTATATTTTCTTCACTAATTTTTCCAACACCTCAATTAATTTATTTTGATTGATTTTTATTTCGGCAATCTCTCGTTGTATTAAATCTAATTTCTGATTAATTAAATTTTTGTTATAAATTTCGAGATTGCAATTCATCTTAATCTGTTCAATACACTGTTCAATTTCAGTTAATCTGACGCTCAATTTTTAATTCATTCTCCAGTTTTATTACTCTCTTCTCTAGTTCTCTTACTATCTCATATAATTCGGCTCCTCCTTGGCTATATCCATCGAACTTCTTTTCTGGGTATTTAGTTCGAATTTCATCCATGTTTTTCGTATTTTCTATACTCATATTCGTGATCTCCAGTATCCTAAGATAATAAAATAAAAGGTAATCGTTCCAGCACCACGCCCAACAAAGATCTGCACCTTATTACTCTTAACGCAAACATTCCCAGAGACATTATTATAATAACCAGCCGCTTGTGGATAGACAACAACAGAGTCTTGTACACCAGTGTTCCCATTCGGTCGCACGAGCACATAATTACTCGCACTGGCTGAATCGGTTATTGCTGTTAGTCGAACATGCAGAACTTGAACAGTACTTGGAAGAGAGGTAGCAATATCAGTAATCTGAGTTACATTCGTTTCAGTGCTCGTATTATTTACCACATCTAATACAACATCTGCTCCAGAAGTTGCTGTTGAACCAGCATAATCAAAAGCGGCATCATCTCCAGTTGTTAAATCAACATAGATCAGATCTCCGTTGATCTGATCATAAACTACATCTTTTGATGGAGCACGAGTAGTATCTCCATTCCATTCCGCTGCAAATGCAACATTAGAGATCACAGAAGTATGATCGGTAATTAATGCCCGTTCGGCTGCACTGACATGCACTCCTTCACTACTACCTGCGATGCCTAATAATTGCGGATGACGAGTAATAGGTGAATTAAAACTATTCATTTCTGTCGTTTGTCGTATTCGCTCTTTATATGCAAGATCGCCGACAGCTTTCCCAAATTTCTCAGCGGATGGACTGGATGCCCCTCCAAAATAGCCTGTAATCATAAACTTTCCCATCGCCCCATCCTGTTCAATCTCTAACCGTCTACAGATTTGGTCAGTAAAGGATTCGGTCGTTTCCGGAATCTCATCATCGTCTTCATCACAATCAATATTAAAATCATATTTTTTGCCAATTTCGGGCATGTTTGTTGGGAGATAATCCCAGACTGGCGTGATCGACCGATGAATTGTTGAGAGTTGCTCGGCTAATGTCATTGCTTGTGCCATCGCTTCCGCTAAGGTAAGGATATTTTTGTCTCGAATGATTTTAATTTTAGGGTTGGTAGAGGGTGTTGCAGCAGTGACTATCCCTGTATTTCCATTTGAGTAAAAAATAATCACCCCTCCATATTCCGTATCAGGGAGTTCGAGCAGAAAATTTAACGAACAGGGATTATTCGATTTATCAAATGTGATCGTTGCATCTGCAATATCATCTTCTGAGATACATTGGATCACAGGGAGATCATCAACTGTATTCACAAAATATACAAATCGAGCATATTGACAGAGGGCAATAAAGAGATCGAGTCCCGAAACCCCATAAAAATCATTAGCGATTCCTTTTGTGATAATTGTTCCTCCATTTATGATTGCATTTAAACCGACGACTGTTGAAGAAAAACAGCGCTGAAAGGCTTCAGTCAGTCCAATTCCGATTGCCCATCCATCATTGACTGTGACATTATGATCGGCAAAGTTATAAGTTCCGCAAACAAGCGTATCATAACCAGCATTGTTGACGGTATCGGTTATCTTCTCATTAATAATATCAAATGTATTTGAAACATACGTGACTTCAATTTTAACATAATCGACTCCATGCGACGCTAAATTCACATAATTCTCACACCAAATCTCTAATACTCCAGCTTCCCAAAATGACGCACCTTGTTTAAATGCTCTTGTTGAATCATTTATTATTTTAGTAACATCAAAATAAACAGGTTTTTCATTGGCAGGTGATCCGTAGATTGTTTGTTGAAATAAATACGTTACAGGTGTCGCTCCTGCATAAGGTCGCCACCAGAAATAAAACGTCATTGGAGCAGAAAGTAGAGCATTAATTCTACCCGAATAAATAACTCGTAGCTTGGTAATGGTATTGGAGATGTTAAGTTCTTCTTCTTCAAATTCGAATCGCAGAGAATGGTGTAAAAAATGGTCATGCATTTCTACTTGCCAATAATCCTGATCCTCCGTTGCAGTTTTCAGATAGGTTCCAGAGACATTATTCCCTAGAAGGATAGTGGAGCTATCTTTACACCCAACAATTGAAATCACTGCATCTTCTTTCGTTTGATCCGACACAATAGCATAATAATTGCGATAATCGTTCGAATTATATTGATCATTAGCCCAACCAGGATCTTCTGCTTCTACGGTTTGGCATTTTAGATTCACACCATCTACACCTGAGACTGCGCCTTGATCGACGATCATTTTACTATTTTCCTCCGTTATTGGATACCAATCCATCGCATCCAAATACCCAATACAATAAACCGTCATGGGATCTTTCATGTTCATGGATTTGATCCACCCTGCAAAAAATAATTTATCTGTGGACCGTTCCCAAATTTCTATATAAGTATTATGGCGAGCTTTCCAGGTATTATATTGTTTCTGGTGTTTATTAGGTAATGTAAATGAAGCTTTATCTTTGCCATTCATAACTAATTGTATTTTAAAGTTCCGAGCGTCAGCGACTTCTGCTTCACCATAATAAGCGTAGAGTTGTTGTTGTGTCATGGTTAATCCCTCGGACTATACATTTCATGAGCGTCAGCGAGTTGATCCATAAATGCCTTGTGACGTTCAGTCTGCTGACGCTGAGCTTCAGCTTGTATTAATGAGAGTTCCATAGAACCAGCAAGAGCAGCTAAGATAGATCCTTGAACGACGTTACCAGCTGCAAAGGCAGCTGATGACTGGATCCCCATTCTAACAATAGAAGCTTGTGTCATGATAACTGATTGAACAGCGAGGATATTTTGAGCCCATGCTTGATCCTTAAACTGATGAAGTATGATTGAAGATAAATGTGTCGCTTGACGAAAATAAAGGTAGAGCTTGGTTTTTTGATTTTCGACACTGGTATGAATATTGTTGACTTGTTGATTAATCTCTTGTAGTGTTAAATCCACTTGGGTTTTATCAGCGATTATTTGGATGACATTCGACATTTAACTCCTCCAGTTTGCGTTCAATTTGTTCTATCCGTTCCCGTTTCGTTTTTATATAAATTTCATGCAATTTCTGTTCAATTTGTTGTTGATGCTCTAACCGCACCAGTTCGTTTTTAAGATCCATGATCTTCCTTGACTCCTTAGGTTGGAATCGTATAAAAGGTATCTGCGATTGTATCTTGCACCACTCCCGAAACATTTTCACAAGTAAAGTGAGCTGTATAGCCTAAGATCTCTCCTCGTGCAATCAATTTAGTCATTAGATAACAATAACTATTTGCTAAGGTGATTTCAAAGTAATCCCCCGACCCATCTGGTTTTAACATTTTCCAAACTATCGTGCGCTTGGTTTTGGCATCATAATCGGCTAACAGATTAACATCATTCGCAGTGAAGCCAATATTTACATCAATATCAATCGGAGTGCTTTCGTCTAAGTCGGAATAATACCCGCCAGTCTCGTGGAGTGTGGTTAATAACTCTTGGGCGGCTTTGAACTCGACAAATTTCATATTCGGAATGCTATTATTATTCCATTTGAGTGAATCGAATCGGTCAAACATGGCGGGTTTCGTGCCTGGATGAGTAATGGCACTGGGAGTATTGGAAGCATACGCAACAGTCTCATGTTTACAGGCTTTGCCGCTATAGATTTGGCTAATCCCTTTTTCATCAAAACGCCAAATTAAATTTGAAACGCAAGCGCCATACGCCATTTTTGTATTATCCCCATCTCTTGACCAGAGTTTGATTCGGGGCTTTCTACCTTCTGTATTGGTAAAATTGGTGATGGTTTGTTTCGTGTTTGGGGTGGTGTGGGTGGCTTTCCCAAACATCCAGAATAAAGGAAGTCCATTCGTGATCTTCGAGGAAACAGTCCATTTATCCATCGGATTATTGCCGATGTTTAAGGAACTATAATATTGCCCCATTTTGGTTATTCTTTGGACTTCAATGGGTGCATCCATCTCTAAGGGCTCGGTCTTGCCCATCGGCTGCCCAAAATAATAAGCGGCTACCGCATCGAGATTAGTTTCATCATCCTGCCCTGTGGCTAATGCGAAAGCACTGCCCATACTCGTATTATCTGTCATGTTTTCACCTAAATTGTAATTGTAATAATTATATCTAAAAAGATAGTTTGTAAATGATTAAATAAGACTTGTTCGCCCGTATCCGCAATTCGCTTCATAAAGTCCACGGATGCGTTGGGATCGTTGAGAATATACATTGCATTCCCCCCCGCAGTAATATAATCAATTAATACGGTAATGTGAATATAAGGATTCTCCTTTTCCGCAGTGCCCCAGGGTCCATACCCTCGACTATAAGAATGTGCGGGATTATTAATTTGAAGGGGATACTCTTTTGGATAATCATAATAGAGATCTAAAAATACAGTCGAATACCAACTCACTCGAGCGATGAACATGGTTTTAAAGATATGATTGGCTAACGTGCCTGACCGCACAGGAATAAAGGGAGCAGTTCTAACAGCAATATCTTGAATTAGGTTAAAATCCTCTTTATGATCCAGCATGGCATCCATAATTAGATCTTTGACTTCTAACCAGGATAAATTATACCGAATAATCCAAAGATCTCGAGTCCGTCGAGAGAATTTCCAACCCGTTGGATGGGCTTTTGACTGGAGTCCAGTGTAGAATGAGACGCTACTCATAACAAGCACCACCTCGCTTCAACAGTTAAGACCATCTCAAATACGTCTTGGGTCGAAATATCTTGTAAAATTTTAAACTCAAGATAATAGGGAATATAGGCTGTTCGAGTTAACGGGATACTCACTTGAGCGTATTGCCCTGGACTTGTATCGCCTGTATCCTTTCCCGCAACTGTAACGTCGCCAGAAGCAGGTCCATGATAAGATGCGACTAATAATAATCGATCTGGATCTATATCTTCTATAATTTCATCAAACACAGTTTTAATATTAATAGCATTATCTGCTTCTAAAGCGTCGATGCTGGCTACGACGTGTGCAGTTGTAGAAGTCAAGGCTTCATTCAAATAATCATCCATATCTTCTTCAGGCGTTTCTTCTGTCGTGCCGTGAATCCAAATATCTCGATCATCATCATCTGCGACGGTATGGAGCGTTAGCGTGACGGTATAAGTAAAGATCTCCGCAAACCATGCATAAAATGTCTCAGAGAGTGGAATGGAAAATAAGGCAATTTGATCATTTGGATCATCTGTCAAGATTATATCAAAAGAATCTGTCGTGATTGTGGTTGGGGTCCATGGGCTTGAGGGTGAAGAAACCACTGCATCCGCATCCTCGTTCAAATCTGTGATGATTCCTGTTATTGTGCGTTCCAAATCTTCAAACCAAAGGTGATCGGACCCATTCCAGTTGTAAGTATATAATTTTTCTTTTAGTGTTTGTAAATTTGTTGCAGAACTGGCTTTAATCAAAATCGGATAAGTAACTGCTTCAAAGCCTATTCCATGCTGCATTTGGAGCGGACGGTCAATAAAAAAGCGATAGGTCCCACTAAAATCATCAATTCCTTGCGCTGAATTAAAATTCCCGCCTGTATAACTTGTTAAATATTGTAATAAAAATTGTAAAGCCCGTTCCCGAGTTGTTATAACTGCACCACCTCATTATATAACGTTTCCTCATCCAATTTTTTATATAAGCGATTGGTTTTGACTGCACTATATATATTTACAATTGTATCAAATAAAAAAATTAAAATTAAAATAATAAAAGCGATTTCCATTTTAATACCCCCGTAAGCGATTAAAGAAGGCTCCTCGTGAAGGAAACTTTCCCAGAGTCCACCGATTCTGTCCAGTGGGGTCATTGGTGCGACAGGCTGCTAAGCCATTATACGCCTGCAAAAAGACCGCATACGATGTAAATGGAAAATCATAGTTTGCGCCAGATTTGAGCCAATACGTCATTGTTAAACTGGGTGCATCGTAGGTAATGTCCGCAATAAAGGATGATGGGATTGCTTGGGGTAAAGGTAAGCGAGGTTTTAGGACCGTTTCGATGCGTTCTTTGCGTTGTTCTACTGCTGGCATGGTGGTGCGTTTTTGTGCCTTTTCATGTGCATGCGCCAGTTTTGCATCATGTGCATATACGGCTGGGCTTGGACCGATTAGAACCAAAAAAATCACCCATTCTCAATATACAACGTTCTTTTAGTGGTTTCTAAAAGCGTTAAGAGATCATCATCTATCAGCCGAATCCGTTGTTTCTGGGCGGAAATCTGCGAGACCGTCTTGGGAATGGTGTTATTGTGTGCGATTCGACTCGCTAATAATTTAATGGCTTCTAAGACATTGCCCGGCACACTCGCAAGGGTGTAGATTGTGCCAACAATATCAAAGATCCACCGTTCTGCTTGTGAGATCCAGGTCTCAATAACCGTATCGGTATATTTAGCACTGAGATTGACATATGTATCGCCTGTATAATTCTGTAAATCCGCAACTGTTAAAATCTCATAAGCCGAAACCAGTTTAATACGCCTCCAAGATGTCCATTTGAAACTTGAAGTCCCCGCCAGCCGCAGCATCATCAGCGACCATGGCTTTAACTTCTGTGAGTTCTTCTAACTGTAAAGCGAACGTGTGGGTATAAACCTCACACCCTATACATTTATGAGTCCATGTGGTGGTGCCGGCTTGTCCATTTAACACAAACGTTAGGGTAATCGTTGCGTATTCGGTGGTAGCTCCTAAATATTGCACTGTAATGCCCATCAGATAGGTTTCTGCGACATCGGCTTCTCTGACAACATAATGGCGGGAATGACAGGCTTTGGATTGTCCAATTTCAATCGCTTCATATAATTCAGCCGCATCCCAGTCCCCGACTCGAATCTCATCAATTGCGACAGCAGGAACGCCTAACGAGTTCACTAAATACGAATCCCGTCGTCGATAAAAATCATTCACGTATAATGTGGTTTTCCCTGCGACCGTATCTTCTGTGCTGATAAAGCGAGTTGATGCACTGGAATCGGCAGGAAAGGTCCATGTGCCATGTTTTATCTTACCATATTTTGTGACATATTCGAGATAATAGATATAGCCCGCATCATCTTGATTTGCCGCTTCATCCCCTGAGACGGATCCAATTCCATAAGTGTTCGCAGCAGTGGGACTGGTGGCAGCAGCGAGGATTTTGATATAACAAATATCTGGATCGGCAATGCCTGCAACACAACCCGCGGCTCCAATACAAACATTATCGCCCGCTTGGACTGCGACAGTAGAAACAACGGCTAATAAACCATAATCAGGATCAACACAGAGAAAGTCAGTGACGGCTACTAAACCAGTTGCGACATCAGTAAAGGCGACCTCAGTTCGACTATCGGCTGCGTTATAGGTTGCGGAACAATAACTCTTCACGCCTGAAGTATTGATATAGCGAATTGCCACTGATTTTGTATCATAAGCGGCATCATCGGTATCAGAAGCGAGGACTAAGGTAACTCCTGTTCCACCTCGATCAGCGAGGGTTTCGCCTGCATTATCTTCTATTTCGAGACTCCCCCCAGCCGCATCCGTAGCGATAATATGTCCCATTTTCAGAAGGCGATTACTCCCTTTGCCATGTGTGCTAACGATATTGAACTCAAAATCTCGATAGGCACTGAAATCATTATTGTGTGTTTGTCGCCAGCCCATTATCATCAACCTCTTCTTCCACTTCTACTTCTTGGACGACTTTACGAGTCTTTTTCTTTTTGGGTGGGCTAAAGTGGTCTGCATAACCCAGCCGTTTCTCCACGTCAGCAATACGGGCTTTCATTGCGGGAGTCTGCTCTCGTGCTCGTAATATTGCCAAGAGTTTTTCATTGCGTTCTTTTTGATCTACCATAAAACATCTCCTAATAGTAAATAAAAAAAAGAACTTAGGTGCTATTGACCGCTCGAACGATGCTAACGCCTTTTCGCCATTTTCCACTACCAGGATTATATTTTGGCTTAAAGATAGGAATCATAGTGAGTCCGGCTTCTACAGTCATCTCTGGAAAGCGAGTCCCTGAGGTGTCGACATACGAGTTGACAAAAGGCGCAACGGTTTCAATTGTGCGAATGGATTTCATATCAATATAATAGATATCATGAGCGGCTAAAGTGGGTGCAGCACCGGCTACAGTCCACATATAGCGATCATCAATTCCGATTACTCGGTCTCGTGAAATGCCATGATCTTCCATTTCCATGTAGAAATTACGGAATCCATCTCCAGCAGTGGTTCTTTTTTTGCCCATGCCTGGAGTGGCGATTTTGGGATAAAATGCGTAAATAGTATCTCGATTAAAGCCTTCTGCGATGAGGGTTTCGACTTGGTTAGCATCAGTAGCCATATTCGCATAGGTTGACCAAGCACCAGTTGCGGCAGTCCATGTGTTTGGGGTGCCAGTGACTTGATTACACCCGATTGGACGGACGATTGTGGAGGCTAAGTTATCAGCGCCGACATCAATAACAAAATTATATTGTCCTGCACGAGGTAAGGGTCGAGGATCACGGGCTACCGAGCCAGTGACTAATTTGGTGCCTTGTAAAAGACGATGTGAGGCTTGGATAGCGGGTTTTTCTCCAACTGCGCTTAAGTTCGAGTCCATAACATCCATTTTAATGAGGGCTTTCCAATCTTCATATTTGAATTTCTCTTTAATATCACAGGATTCCCGTTTCAACGCAATCATGTTGACAACAGGTTCGACAATAGTTGGGTCCCAGAGATCGGCGCTTAACGAGGCTTGCGCAGTATCTTCTAAGAACTTCATAATATATTCGACAATTAACGGATCGTCAACGACTTTGACATCGGTTAAGTTAATCAAATTCGCTGCATCCATAAACTTGAGTAATTCAGCATCAACTTTATTAGTAATCTGTTGATAGAGTTGAGGAGTTACCATGGTGCTCAATACTCCTTTTCAATCATAACTGCGACCCACTGGACTGATGCCAGGTTCACAACTTGTGAGAGTAATAACCCAATTCCAGCATGAGCAGTAGCGGCTACATCAACACGTCCACTACCAGCACTCTGAACTTTGGTAAAGGCTTTATATCCTGCAGCTCCAACTGAGTCAATGACTTTACATGACACAACTAAGCCAGGAAAGCATAAAACTACATCAATTTCCTGGTTATCATCGAAACATGCGGTGGCTTTGGTTAATCCTGCATAGGTATCGACATCATTCGCAGCTGCTAATTGTTGTTTGTTCCATTCAGTATCAGGAACAATCCCTCCGACAGTAAGCGTATTATCTGCGGAAAGAGTTGCATCGTATAAATCAGTAGAGTCTCCAACAGTTTGGATAAAATCTACAAAATCTCCTATTCCGATGTCGGTAGAATTAACGAGACATCGAACGGTGATATCAGCGATTGGGACAGGACTATAAAGAATAATTGGTTTGGTCCAGTCCGCACTGGGTCGCCACTTATCGTAGTGGCTGGTAACTGAAACGTTAGCCATAAGATCACTTTTTTAGTTTAATATTTTTGTCCGAGTTCTTTAAAATTATACCCCCCGACTCGAACGGGTTTCTCGGTGGGTTTACCTTTTGGAACCTTGCCCTCTGTCAGATTGGCTGGTTTAGCCTTTGCCTTGACCAGAAACTTCATCGTAACAATCCGCTCTTTCAACGGGAGTTTATCCAACTCCTTATCATAATCTTTGCCCAATTGGCTTTTCAGCGAATCGGCGTATTCGATGATTAACGGGTCAGTTTTTGGACTAGGTTTGACTTGTGCCTTTGGTTTTTCTTTCTTTTCTTCAGGTTCTTCTTCAGATTCTTCAGGTTCCTCTTTTTCTTCTTCTATTTCTTCTTCTGGCGATTCATCGGGTGATGGAGTAGTGGGTTCCGATTCCTCAGTTCCAGACTGCTCCTCACCAGAAGCCTCTGTTTCCACAGGGGCGGCGGGTTTAGGATTTGACTTTTTCGGCATTTTCTTTCACATCCTTAGTAGGTTTCGAGCCTACGGGCGACGAATCGCCATCTAAGGGTTTATTTGTTTGATCCTCCGCAAGTTGCTCATCTTGCACGAGGGGTTCATTCCAGACAAAAACAGTGTCTTCTTTGCCTAAGAGATAAAAACAGTATTCGATAGGGCGCTGAAAGTGGCGTTGAATTTCCTTGATTTCTGCTTTAACGAGTTCGTGCGAGATTCCTGCGCCTCCTTCACCAAGCCCTGAAGCAATATCTTCTTCACCTAATGTGCGAATCGAGAGATTGGCTGCCTCGGCTATCTGTTTCTGGATAATCAGATTGATAGCGTAGAGTTGGTCAATTTTCATGTCAGGCACAACAACCTTCACGACATCATCCAGCGCTAAATCCCCTTGATAAAAGAGTTTGGTTAAATGATTAAACTGAAGGTCTAATTTGGCTTCTAATGCGGCTTTCTCAGTCGGATTGGAACACCGACACGCAATAACTCCAGCAGCGAGATTTTTCATTTGAACAAAGACGGATCGTAGCATTTGACGTTGGATCACGGCAAGATGACCCGTTGTATGTAGTTTGGAGGTGCCTACATACCCCATTTCTAACGGGGTCTCATTAAACACTACGATCCGTGAAGCATGAGCGTAAAACGTAAACATTTGAGTAGTTTCGGGGGCGACGTAATCCGTATCTTTATCAGTAATATTGAGTTCATAAACTTCAGGCTCGCCATCCTTATCAACCGATTTGATCCGATAGCCTTGCCCGTTAAAATACGGATAAAAAACCTGTGATGCAGTGCAGACATCAGTGTTTTGTTGAATCTCAGTATAATATTCGTGTTGATCGAGATCGCCAGGTGTTTCTTCTGGGAGATAATGGACTATAATTGCCCGTCCGAAACAGCCGGACCAGATCATTGCCATCATGATCGACTCATACTCTTTACACCAGTGCACCCAATCGGTAAAAGTTTTAAAGGTAAAAGGTTTCGTGAACTTTTCAGCGAGGAAATTGGTATCTTCTTTCTTAAATTTCCACCCGACCGAAAGCGCTTGCGCACGCATCCAAATGAGTTGTTTTTGAATCGGTGCAGAGGTCACAAGGAGAGTGAGTAAATCCTGTCGAGTTAAATACGTGCCAAAGTCAAAATCAATCGGATCAGTATCCCCTGGCATGGTGGACCCAATAATCTTGTTATTCTGCAATGACGACATTATAATTGAGTAATATCTTTACGAGTATAAAAAGTATGAGATTAGAGATGATATTTTGTGTGTTTTATTAACTGTTTAATATACTGCGAACTCATAGTCTTTTCCATCACCAAGGAGGGTAGATCGGTTATGAATTGATTGTTGTTATTGCGCAGTGCATGTAAGAACGCTTCATGCCAGTGATTCGGGTGTTGAGCATCTTTTAAATAAATCCCTTTTAATGGATGTTTAATACAGGTTTTTAAGTCTCGATAGGTATTAGGAGTCAGTTCGGGACAGCAATGGATAATACTGTGTTGGGCAAAGCGCATTCGTTCCTGCTTCTTTTCTTCTTCCCATGTCTGTAAGGACACATTCGGAATATGATTCAAAATCCAGTGGGCTTCTTTCTCATTATAGCCCCCATTTTCGCATTCCGTAAAGAACGTGTGTGAGGTATGAAAGATAAAGGTCCGAATTTGAATGCGATTACTCGGTTGCAGCTCATCATAACAGGTATTATTCTCTACCCAATTAACTTCTTTCTCACCCAAGAGCCAGATATGATTCACTAATTGTTCGTCTCGGGTAATCCCAACAAAAACTAACGCTTCTTTTAAGTTTATATCAATCCCTGCAGAGTCGGCGAGATATTTTAAGATGGTTTCTTTGGATTCGAGTTGGATATTCGAGTAGACAATCCCTTGCCGACAGGTAAAAATGCAGCGATACTCTTGATCGACATAGTCAGTATCATTGGTCATCTCTTCCTGTTTGACCCATGATTCACTAATCCACCAACAATCGGTATAAGGATGCACGCTAACCGCATCAGGATTAATCAGGCGAACAGCATCATAATCGGTTTGAATCGCAGTGAGTAGCGCAGGAGTAGAAGCACTAATGACATGCACATCCCCCCCAAAAGCAAATGAATCAGCGATAATAGCCCGAGAGTAGGTATAATACTCATAAATCTTAAGCCCTTGTTGGACTTTGCCGCCTTCATCAAAGATGATTACTGCTCGACCTTTAGAGGCAGTTCGACCAGAAGTCAACACCGATAAGTCGATAGAAGGACTATTGATGATTCGCACTTCATTCTCATAGATTCCCTCAATAAACGGATTCATCATGAAATACTCTTGGGATTGTTGTAATTGATCTGATGCAGCCGCAAACCAAATAACGGGCAATTGCACAATTGAGAAGAACGTAGCGAGTAGGGTTAAATCTCTGGACTTTCCACCCCGTCGAGAGCGTATCCACACCGATTCCCTTGAATAAATCGAGATTAAAATATCCTCAACCTGCCAGACCTCGGTGCGTTTTAAGCGCACGTGTTTCGCATAGGCTTTGATAAACCCAAGGAATAAGAAGAACGCCTCATCCTTATTACCCTGTTGATAATAATACCGAATGCCCTCAATACATTCGCGCACTAATAATTCAGAAGGGGTTTTTATCTCTAAGAGTTCGGGATGGGGATCTCTGGCTACCTGCGCTTGATATTCCGCTTCAAACGCTTGATTCCACTGCTTAATCCGACTCAGGCGTGTGGACAGGGCTACTATTTCGACCGTCATTAATAAGATCCTCCCAATTCGTATTATGGGTAGCGTTTAAGGTTTGTTTGGTTAAGCCTTTTTTCTTATCTAAGAATTGGATTAACAGGGCGGCTATCTTGGGGTTATTCGGGTGCGCTACGGCTGCCCGAAGTAAATATTGTTCGCAAAACTTTTCATCAATATGCTCAGGAATAATAATAATTTCCTCTGTTGTTGCACCCATTTTTTTTTGATGAATACAAGGAAAATAAACATTAAGTCGGACATTATAATCTTCATTAGGATGATTAATAGGGTCGGGACAACACTTGATAGTCATCATGTATTCTAATACAAAATGCCTATTTATAATCATGTATAAAAAGATAACCTGTGTTAATCTATCTACTATACCCCTTTCTATCTAATGCATAAAAAAAATAAATAAATATGTTACAATGGTTTCAAGTAGGTATCACTAAAAGATAAACTAAGAGAGTATTAATATTAACTTTTATATACTTTAGAAACTAAAAGAAGAGTATGAGTAAAATCAAAAAACTCATTAAAATTGATGCGGAATTATGGGACGAATTTAAGCAGCAGGATTTATTTTTAAGCCGGACGATTGAGAAGCTCTTGCGGAGTTATTTAGATGACCCCGAACGGTTTAGAAAGGAGTGGATTCCGGTTGTCAAACAATCCCACTGAGTTTGAATTTCAACCCCAAATTCATACGATGTGGCGGGAGTATGCCTTAGCCAAATATGAAGGCAAGTTGAAATGGGATTGGAATCTGGAATGTTTCATGTTATATAATGAAGAGACTGGGTGTTTCGAACCCAAAAAGGATAAGGAAATTAATGCGTTGATTATAAAGTGGGCTGAAGTGATTGAAATTAAACTGAGCACCAGCAATATCTCAATGTGCCATAATGCGCTAATTGGGAATATCTTGATTAAAAATCAAGAGTGGAATCCTGAGGACCGTTATTTAAATTGTCGGAATGGGGTGTTTGATTTAGAAACAGGGGAGTTTGGAGCACACTCTGAGAAATATCTACATACCCAACAGTTCAATGTTATGTTTAATCCAGAACCCAAACCCACCCCTTATATTGATAAGATTCGTTCAGTTTATCCGTTAGAATTTGGGAATTTTGAGCGATTCGTGCAAGCGATACTCCATAATGATATTAACAACGAACAAATGTTATATCTACAAGGCCCCACCCGGTCAGGTAAATCTACCGTTCTGGATTTGTTGATTGTGGTGTTAGGGGAGATGGCGGTGGTTATGCACTTAAAAGATATAGAAGGGGAGTTTGGACTGTATTATTTAGTGAACAAACGAGTTATGATTGATTCGGATATGCGGCAGCATTATCTCCATTCGATCGATAATCTCTTAAAAGTTGTGGGTAAGGATACGAGTAAATCCGTTGATATAAACGGCAAATTCCTGAAACCGTTTAAAACAAAAATTAAATGTTTTTTCATAGTTGCGACTAATCAATTTCCCACATTACCTGTGGGCACAAATCGGGATGCGTTTTTTAGGCGAGTGTGGATTCTACAATTATTAACACAATTTAAACCGGATGCAGAAATGAAAGAAAATGTGTTAAAAGAAGTGGATGATTGGGTTAGTGGATTGATTTTGAAGCCCTATGTCCCGTGGGCACAATTTATTAACGATAAGGAGTGGGTCGAACAGCAGGCGGTAATTTGGGATTATTCATCGAAACCGCTGAAACGGTATTTAACCGAAATGTTTATTAAAACGAAAATCATAACCGATTCCATTACCCAAGATGATATACTTGATTGGATTCGGATTCGGTATAGCGAGGATAACTATGAAGTGCCCAAAGATCAATATTTGAAAGAATTACTCACATCCGAATTTGCCAATATGAAAGTTCGCAAGCGCACGACTAAAGGAGAAACATTTTTTTATCCTATCGCTATTCGGGAAGAATGGAGCGAGTTCTGCCTCCAAGGGATTAGTAAAGAAGAGAGTAAAATGTTAGACGAGTTGATCGACAAATGAACGAAACAATCTTTTGGTATAAAGGGTGTTGTCTATTTGGATTTCAATTATTTTGGGATACTGTTTGTAAATATGTGATTAAAGATAAAACAGGAATAATAATAGCACTCATACAACAAGAGGAAATTTATCATCTTTCATGGATGCATGAATATGATAGACGTTATCAATATTTAAATCTATTAGACCCAATTGTTGATAAAAAATTAATTTTATATTTAGCACAAAAATATCGCATTGAATTAAAGAAAAAAACACCAACACGACTCTTAAAACGATTAAAAGAAATTATACTTTTTTAACAAGGATGGATAGAGAAGAAATGAACGCCAAAGAACGCAATCAAGCGCTGATTAAAAGCCTTGAGCGAAATGTCTGGGGAGTGCTGGAGGATCTGAATAAGAACCTCACCCCCGCCCAATTACAAGAGTTTATGGAGTGGTGGGGTAAGCTCATCGACAAACTATAGGAGAGAACAGCATGGCGAATACACCGATAGAGAGTTGGGGTTGGAGTCCTAAAGTAGATGGGATTATCTATGAGGCTGTTAATGTTCAAAAGAGATGTTTTGTTTCTATAGACCTTGGATATACACGAGATTCTATGAATGAACATCCAATTGGTATTGCAGTAGAAGCAGGACGGGAGGGTGAATTGATCTCGATCCTAAATTATCCCGCTTTTGGGATTTCTGTTCAACCACACTGTTATAAACGCTGGATAGTAGGAGAAGCATTTATCTGTCCCGTCCTTCTCCGGCTATGGCAACAATACCCCGCCATTCGTCCGACCTTGGGCGGCATTATGTTGTAGGAGGTGGACCCATGATGGATGATGAGTTTGATTGGCTTCTGCTGATCTTGTTGATTTTTATGGGGGCTATATTAGGAATGACCCTCCAAAAGTATATTGGGATAATATAAGGAGGTGAAACCATGAGGGAAAAAATCAAAATAAAAGTGTGGGAAGAACAAATAGTTTCGATAGAAGACAACATTCACCAAAATCTCATAGATTATGAAGATAATAATGATGGATCGATAAAATATATTAAGAAAATCCTTAATAATATAATAGAATCGCTTGGAATTGAATTAATAGTTTCCAAATTAATAAATAGATTAGGCAAAAAAGAGTAATTAAAAATACATTTCCTTGATTAAAGATATTACATCCGTTATGATTCGTCGTTGGAATTGATGATTGTGGTCGGTCGCAGTCAGGATTTTCTTTAAGCGCTGATATTCGGGCACGACGGACTCCGACACCTTCTTAACGAGGTCCAAATAGATCTCATCGAGGGTTTTTTTCTTTTTTTCAAGTTTCACCTGGGGCACGATAGGAGGGTCTTTGTGCACCGGGACCGGCTTAGAAGTATTTACTGTATTCCGACTCGGCAACTTCATTGGGTAGAATCAACTCCAAGAGTTTTTTAGCGTTGGATGCGTCCCAGTGTGCCCAGAACTCATCCAATTTAAATTTGATTTTATTGACTTGCTGGTCAAAGGGGTCAGGCAGCTCACGAATTAGAGTATCGAGTTTATCGCTAATGACAGCAAGAATATCATTCAATTCCATGAATGCGACATAGGACGCATCCCGCAATTCCTTGCCCGACACTTCTTTTTGGGTAAGCGGGCTAAGAATCCCCCGTTTAAGCTCAAGCGAGATTACCCGTTTCGTAAGGTGGTTCATTATTTAACACTCCATTTTGGGGGTAATTTAATCGTCTGTCCGCAATTAGCACAAGTATAACTCCGATAGGTTTTGTCATCTAAAATATTAAGCGGAATATACATTTTCCGCCGACACGCTTTACATCTGATGGAGATTTTTTGGTTCATTGAAACGCCTCCGGGTTGCGTTGGCGGACATAGCAGAGTAAGGCGGGCTGGCCGTTAAAATACAGCATCGCACAAATCTGACTATAATTTAATGTGGTTAAGTCGATTTCCATGTTTATTCCTCCAAATCAGCGCCACAATAAGGACATTTGAAGCAATTAATATATAAATAATCTTCAAATCCACATTTTGGACATTTTCGTAAATACCAGATCGATTCTGTATGAGTATTTGTATCTCTATCATATGAATATTCTGTAAATGTTTTTGCTTTCTCTTCATTTTCCATATTTTTCACGTTTTTAATTTTTTTATGATGCTTTAGCAATACTCAAGCACTAATTTATTATAATTAATTCGAGTATTTAAATGTTTCGTATAGAAGTGTGAACTCAAGCAGACTCAAGCAAACATACTAAAAACATACTTCTCATATTATTACTCATTGTAATCTTCGGAAAGGTCGGAAAGTTGTTAAATACTTAATAATCCGATTTTTACTTACACTTAAAAAAAGTGATCAAATTATGGATGATAAAAATAAGGTAAATTATACAAATTGTAATGGATGCATCTATTATGATTATGGAATATGTTTAATTAAAGAGATTCCTTCTTATTCGACGTGTAATAAACAAAAAGAGTTGACGCAACAAGATCTGAATCTCGTGTTCTTGCGATTAATTGCTAACTTACAATCAACGTTAGATCAACATGATTTGTAAGGAGAAATGAAGTATGTATATCTTATGTCAAAAATGTGGGCTGTTTTTAGTAACGGATGGAAAAGTGCATTTTGTTATTAAAGGCGGAGCAATTGCTCGGGGCGATCATTATTATTGCCCCAAATGTAGATGGGAATGTATAGCGGACTTTGGGAAATGGTCAAACGATCATTATCTTATTAAATATGCGCACGAGAACGACCCCGACGTAATCGACTTAGACAACAACGTGTTTGCGAAAGAGGAGCCGATCTTGGATTATAAACAATTGGAGATGAAGTAATGAGGAAACAACTCACGAATCAACAACTGGCGGAATGTTTCGCTAAGAAAACTTATTGGGAGTCGGACAAACACTTACAATATGAACGAGAATGTTTCGTGAAAGATCCTACTGCCGATGTGTTAGAGATAACGCATGTGTTGGAAGGTGGCTACGTGTTTAACACTGAGAAGATCCAACTCAAGTTTATCCGAAACCTTTACGATGAGGATTTACGATATCAATATTTATTAGGGGAGGCTATTCAGAACGCAAAATGTCCCCCGCTTGAGATTTCACTCTGTTTACAATATCTCGCTGTGAAACGTATGTTAGACGAGATTGTCGCATTTGTAAATGATTGTAAAGATCGTGCTGCTCAATATGCTGCTAAATCTGCTGCTCAATATGCTCAATCTGCTGCTCAATCTGCTGCTCAATATGCTCAATATGCTGCTGAATCTGCTGCTCAATATGCTGAATCTGCTGCTGAATATGCTGAATCTGCTGCTGAATATGCTGCTGAATCTGCTGCTGAATATGCTGAATCTGCTGCTCAATATGCTGCTGAATCTGCTGTTCAATATGCTCAATCTGCTGCTCAATATGCTGCTAAATCTGCTGTTCAATATGCTCAATCTGCTGCTCAATCTGCTGCTAAATCTGCTGTTCAATATGCTCAATCTGCTGCTCAATATGCTCAATATGCTCAATCTGCTCAATCTGCTCAATCTGCTGCTCAATATGCTGAATCTGCTGCTCAATCTGCTGCTCAATCTGCTGCTCAATCTGCTGCTAAATCTGCTGCTCAATATGCTCAATATGCTCAATCTGCTGCTCAATATGCTCAATATGCTCAATCTGCTCAATATGCTCAATCTGCTGCTCAATATGCTGAATCTGCTGCTCAATCTGCTGCTAAATCTGCTGCTCAATATGCTCAATATGCTCAATCTGCTCAATATGCTCAATATGCTGCTGCTTACAAAGACGAACTCATCTATCAGTCGCAAAAGATTCGGGCAATTGCCCCGATCTTGAATGAGGTGATTTAAATGAGTGAACAAGAGAAGTTCGATGAGACGGCAGTCTTAAATCTGCCCGATCCCCCCGAACTCAAACGCTTTGAGAAGATGGCGCAGAAACTAATCGACAATCAACTCTATAAGTCGAGTAAGAAAGGGGCACAGACCCATCAGCAGAAACTCGATGAGCTCGAATTAAAATTGTATTATTGCGACGTGCATGGAATTCCCGCCACGTTTGCGAACAATGTCTATATTGTCTATGGGAATTTTGCGGTCGAGATGGTGATCATGGATTATCTTATCGCAAAAGGCTGTCCCAAAGCGCAAATTGAACCAGTTGAATATGATAGTAATCATTGTGCCATTCGGGCGAAACGGTCAGAGAAGGGTATTTGGATTCGTTTTGAGTTTAATAAAGACCGGGTAGCCCAAAATGGGTTAGAGAAAGCGATGTATTATCAAAAAGACCCACAAGCCGCCATGCGGAACTATGCTATCAAAGACTGTTATCGCACGATGTTCCGGAAAGAACTGGGGTCTTGTATTTACACTCCGGAAGACTTTGGTATGAATACCAACGGCAACGGGACCATCGAGTCCACGGATGGCGTGAAAGCCATTCCCGATAAGGGGGAAAAGAAATGATAAGTAATCATCCTGCACCCGGTTCGTGCTGTCCTGAAAAAGATTGTAGTCATTCGTGGTGGGATAAGAAACAGTGTTCACAATGTGGGTGTTATTGTGAGGGGTGTAAGTTAAATGAGTAATTCGCAAGTGGAACACCAACGGATCGAATATTTGCAGTGGTTGATCATTATCGTGGAAGATTGTGAGGTCAAATACGACGATCAGTGTTATTGCGACCCCTTTTTTCCTGCGCCCTGCACGTTCAACGCCTGTCCACGGAGGGGGAAACATGAGTGATCAATTAGCACAGGCGTTAAAAAACGCCATTTGTGAATGGGATGCCCACCGCTATCAAGCCAAATTCGGACATCGCCCGAAACATATCGGCTGGAGTGGGATTGGGTCATGTATTGGGAAACAGGTCATGGAGTCTCGCTATTATAAAAAAGAAGCGTCAGGACATACAATTCGGGGGATCTTCTTTGAAGAAATGATGAAAACGGTCTTTCCGATTGGAAAAGTGATTGATAATACCTATCGGGTCGAGGCACATAACGTAATTGTTGAAATGGAAATCCTACAATTCCAGTTTGAATCCGAGATTGATATAGTGGTTCAGAACCTTCAAACAGGACAACGAGAGGTCTGGGACTGGAAAAACACCTATATTAATAACGTGGTGGATGAAGGCACAGATGAGAATATCATGCAGGTTAATCTCAGTGCGTATAAATACGGCTGCAAGACCTTTCGGTTGATCTATGGGGATTCGATAGACTGGCTCAGAATTGTGCCGCAATCCTATCAAACCGAGGAGAAACTCGCCCAAGAGACCATCGAACGTTTAGTCTATCGAGAGATCCTCAAATTAAAGACTGAAGAGGAACTCATTGCCAAATGGAGCGATTATGCAGAGGGATTAGACATGATCCGCTATACGCCAAAGCGCCACAACGAAAAGCGTCCGTGCGATTACTGTAAGATTCGGTCGCTCTGTGAGAAATGGGTGGGGGCAAAGCCATGATCTTTTACTTAACCCAGCCCTATTCAAGTAATCCATTACTATCTTTTGAGTTAGCGAAAGAATGGACTGCTATACTCCGAGAAAAAGGTTTTTACCCATTTTCTCCAATTTTACATTCTCACCCGTTTCATGAGTGGTATAAAAAAAACAGAATGATTGGTTCAAATTGTCTTTATACCGACAATTTTAATAAAATTGCGAATGAAACTATGAAATATATAGAACTGGATTTAGCCCTTTTAAAAGGGTGGTGTGTTTTTAGGGAATATGTGAATCCGTATGGGCAATGTGAAGTAGGTAGTGAACTCTTGCCTTTTCAGCCAAACGTTATAATGTTGTTGAGTAAAACAGCATTTAATAAAAATTGGATCTTTGATACAGAACATGAAATAACTGAATGGTATTCAGAAGGCTGTCAGAAAGAGTATGAGTTTGCGAAAGAAAATCATATCCGAGTCCTGGAATTGGAAGCGTTCTTAAAAGGAAAGGAGGTGGAACTATGAAAAATATCTTTATTTGTCAGAATTGTGGCACATTGCTACATGAATCATGTCGCTTAGAAATTAACTCGGATTGGAATAATATTCAAGTTCCTGACCAATGTCCTTATTCTGACACAATTGCGAAATGGAGAAGAGAAAAATGATCATCCAAATTGATACGCACGAGAACATTACGCCAATGCTTGCCGCATTGTGGCAAGGAAAACACCCCTCTTTAACTCGAAGTATAGTTTTTGACTTTAAACCGCAGCCGTTGGACATTACCTACGAGAATCATTACGTGGAATGTAAATATGATGCGGATTTAGAAGGATCGCTGAATTCGAACCACTTTCTCAAACAACTCTTGAAATGTCGAGAAGATCACCCAGAAGCAGACCTATATCTTGTGTGTGCGGGATGTTCGATTGGTGCGTTAGCCCGGGCTATTCGAATCTGTGAAACGGTAGGGGTCAAGGTGCGCTGGGCTTCTTCAAAACAACACGCTTTTGATAATATCATCGAGGAATTACGCCATCCGACCGAGGCATTATTACCCTCGGCGATTATCACAGAAGGCGGCAAAAAAGACCCGTTTTTGGTTCGAGTCTTTGCCCAAATTAAAGGCGTGAGTCGAGAGTTTGCCTATGCGTTCATTCAACCCGAATGGGAA
>Ga0299915_10000907_pt1 | contig 21919 bp, 14 predicted proteins | sample RVTome_13_FD_200263 | JGI IMG/M metagenome (GOLD analysis project Ga0299915, IMG submission 200263) | Soil microbial communities from uranium-contaminated site in the Upper Colorado River Basin, Wyoming, United States - RVT92D227 (version 2) ... | reverse complement strand
TAAGTAATTAATCAAAAGAGCCATTCCCTGTGTGAGAATGGCTCTTTATAATATCTTAGTTGCGGTTATACCATTCTCATGCCGGCGTCTGAAGCAGACCGAGCAAAATAATACCGAGAATGATAACCATCTTTTCCATTTTCAATTTTTCAGAAGGCAAATGTAATGATATAAATAATATTTCAAAAATTTCTCCTTAAAAAATGAATTTTTATGCACAGGATCTCGGAAAAATGTTTACATTCATTCACTAAATCATTCCACATAACCAAATCCTTTGTAACCCATGAAACATACTACTTGTTATTTAAGTGTTATGGCTTTGATAAGCTTTTACTTTCTCACTGGTTGTGAGAAGAAGGAAAGTGAACCTGAGCCGACGGCGTCATTTACGCCAAGTAAAACAACTGCTGAGGTGGGAGAAAACATCACTTTCACCAATAATTCATTAAATGCTACCACTTATGAATGGGATTTTGATGATGGCACAACTTCGACCGCAGAAAATCCTACACACGCCTTCTCGGAATCCGGTATCTTTACCGTTGAACTTACCGCAAAAGGCGCTGGCGGTACCCATTCAACCACCAAAGACATCAGTATTGAAGATCCTGAGCCTGTGGCTGATTTCACCCCGAGTAAAACCTCGGCCTATGTGGGTGAAACAATAACTTTTACGAATCAATCGTTAAATGCTTCCACTTATGCGTGGGACTTTGGTGATGGAGGTTCATCGACTGTCCAAAATCCCACCCATGTCTATAATACTGCGGGCACATTTACTGTTGTGCTTACGGCAACCGGACCAGGCGGGGAAAATTCCACTTCCAAAAATATCACCATAACCCATGCGCCACCGGTGGCCGGATTTACCATGAGTCATACTACCGCTGAAGCCGGTACCCTCATATCCTTTACCAATACCTCAGTGAATGCCACCTCATATTACTGGGATTTTGGCGATGGAGGCACTTCCACCTCGGCGAATCCAACGCATACTTACATATCTGCGGGAGATTACACCATTACGCTGGAAGCAGAAGGTCCCGGAGGTCTGGATGATGAGTCCAAATCCATTACCATCACTGCAAAACAGGAAAACCTTATTCTACCCGGTGACCGGGCTGGCATATTTATACTCGGGGACAATATGGGTGTGCATGACGCCAAACTTCCGCCTCAATCAAAACAACATATTTATATTGGTTTGGGAAATGGAAGTTACTTACATTGGTACAGGTATTTGACAACAGGAATTGGATTTTGGGTAGTTAACAATTCTCCTAACCTTTATCTTTCAGATATTCCTGATGATATCATGTGTGAACAACCGTTTAATGGAATAACCGACAAGGGAATAAAGTGGGGAAGTACTTTTACGCAAGTAGTTGCAGCCTATGGGCCACCAAACTCAATAAGTAGTTCGTATGGAACCCATTATTATGATGACCTAGGTATTGTGTTTTATGCCAACACAGCCAAAACCAACGTTGAGGACATATCAGTCGTTGTACCAAGTTCCAAGAAAAGCACACGATCAATTAATTTATCAGAAATTGAAAGGCTATTGCACAATGGTGGTTTTGTGAAGGGCTCAACGGAAATTCATAAATAACAGTGTTTCACATACACTAAAAGCGAAATTGTCAGGTTAAATTAAATCAAACCCCGGTTAAGCTCTTCGGAGATGTACCGGGGTTCGCTGTTTTTGCGGATTCACCTGAATTAAGCTATTAATCCAGCGCCTTCATCAGCTCGTCGGTCATTTCGAGGTTGTGGTAAACATACTGCACGTCGTCCACATCTTCGAATTCCTCGATGATCTTCAGCACTTTCTGGGCCGAATCGACGTCGAGTTTCTTGGTGTCGTTGGGGATGCGCTGCAGTTGTGCATTCTCGATTTTAACGCCCATTTCATCGAGCTTCTTCTGCACCTTACCGAAATCCTCAACGGCACAGGTGATCAGGAAAACACCATCACTGAATTCAATATCCTCAACTCCGGCATCGATGATTTCCAGCTCAAATGATTCAGGGTCAAGATTTCCTTTGGGTACGGTAAAGACCCCTTTGTGGTCAAAAATAAAAGTGAGTGAACCGTTGGTCCCCAGATTACCCCCGCGTTTGTTAAAAATCGCCCGGATGTTGGAAACGGTGCGGGTATTATTATCGGTGAGGCATTCAATAAACAGGGCTATGCCACCCGGTGCATATCCTTCAAAGGTAACTTCGTGCAGATTGGCTCCTTCGTTACTTGCTTTATTAATCGCACGATCTATGTTATCTTTGGGCATATTGGCCCCTTTGGCATTCTGAATGGCCAGACGGAGACGGGGATTATGATCGGGAGATGCACCGCCTTCCTTGACTGCCATTTGAATTTCTTTTACGATGCGCGAGAATATTTTGCCTCTTTTAGCATCGAGCGCACCTTTCTTGCGTTTGATGGTAGACCATTTACTATGACCAGACATATAAAAGATTTTGAGTTTTCAGTTAATGAAGCATGCAAAAATAATAAAAAGGAACATTTTTTTATTATCTGAGATTTGCTTAACTTTTAAATGGCTTAACTGTTTACATATTACTGTCAACAATTGTCACCATGAATTGCGGCAAACCTGTACCGGCATGGTTCTCACTGATTCTGTCGGTGGTTGTGGTTGTAATGACCGGATTCTCCGATGAAGATTCACGTTACAGAAGGATCAGTGAAGCGCTTCAGCGGTTCAGTTACCTTTATATACAGCAGAAGGCATTTCTTCATTTAGACAAGCATATATACCACGGAGGTGATAATATGTGGATCAAGGCTTATCTGGTTAACGGAACCGATCATTTGCCGGATACGCTGAGCACCAATCTCTATGTTGAACTTATAAGTCCGTCACAAACCAGGATTGAGATCAAGCGTTTTCAAATGTTCAGGGGATCTGGAACAGGGGATTTCAGGCTGTCGGACACCCTGCCTGAAGGGCTGTACCAGATCAGGGCATTTACCGGCTGGATGCAGAATTTTGATCCGGATTTCTATTTTAAGCAGAATTTTCAGTTGTTCAATCCCGGATATCGAAGGCTGATCTCGCCCAGGCAGGCCAAGGTAAACCGGAAGGAACTTGATGACATGGAAAAAATGGCCGCGGATTTTGACCTGCAATTCATGCCGGAGGGAGGAGCACTGGTGAACGGACTTGAAAGCGTTGTCGGATTTAAAGTGGTCAACAAACTCGGCAAAGGTACGGATATTGAAGGCAGCATTGTGGATGATCAGGGAAACAGGGTAACCACGTTTAAAAGCTTTTATAAAGGCATTGGAACATTTAAGCTTAAACCGGAAAAGGGCAGGAAGTACTTTGCCATCATACCGGATGAGGGCAGGGAATTCAGAGCTCAACTTCCACAGGCCATGGAGACAGGTGTGGTACTGCATGTTGAGGACCAGCCCGACAGGATTTTGCTGTCGCTTCAGACCAATCATCCGCCAACAGCCGATCCGAACGCAAATGAAATCATACTGACCGGGCAAGTAGGCGGCAGGATCTATTACCATGATATACTGACTTTTGAGAACAATCAGACCAGTGCTGTAATTTCCAAAACCAAAATGCCCGGAGGTATTGTGCAGCTCACCGCTTTTTCGGGCAGAGGGGAACCGCTTGCTGAACGGCTGGTATTTGTTAACCGCTTGAATTTCATGAATATCAACTTTAATGCAATTGACACACTGACAGATGAAGGCAGGAAAATCTGTTTAGACATAGCCACTGCAGATCGGTATAATAAACCTCTGCCGGCCAACCTTTCCCTTTCTGTTACCCGTGAAATTAACCGGCAGTATCCGCACAATAATGAGAACATCATAAGTAACCTTCTTCTGACCTCTGATCTGAAAGGATATATCGAAGATCCGCTCGGTTATTTCAGGAACCAGTTGTTAGTAACGCGCACCGCACTTGATAATCTCATGCTCACACAGGGCTGGCGGAGATTCGACTGGAGCAAAATCCTGGAGGGGGAGTATCCCAAAATCAGGTACCACGAAGAGAGGGGACTGACTGTTCTGGGGCAGATCACACGCGAATTTTTCGGCATACCGCTGAAGGACTGCAAGGTTCAGCTTACCATTATGGATGAATACAACGATGTTTTTACCCGGCTGTCGGGTGAAAAAGGATATTTTTTATTTGACAACATGGTTTATTATGATACCATAAGTGTAAAAATCGAAGCCTGGCGTCAATCAGGACGCAGAAACCTGGTTATTCTTCTGCCGGTGGATGAAACCACAGAGGTTCTCGGACAGACGGGCGATTATCAGCTTACCACCTTATCGGAAAGGGACAACAGGGCTTACCGGTATGAAAAGTCTGCGGAGGCCAGGGAGGCTTTAAAGGCAGAACAGGAGCAATATAAAAAGGAACGGATGGAGGCCGGCAGTATTTACGGGGAACCCGATTTTGTATTAAGATCAAAGGATATTCCGAGCGGAAGCCGTGATATCGTAGAAGTAATGAAGGGCAGGGTGCCCGGCATGATTATTATGGGTGATCAGATTATCATCAGGGGACCAGGTAGTCTGCTAGGCAGCAACCAGCCTTTATTTCTCATTGATGGTGTACCTACCCGCGACATCTATGCCATAAAATCAATTCCTGTAGAGGAAATCGAACGCGTTGAAGTGCTTAAGGGAGCCAATGCAGCTATTTTCGGTGTACGGGGGAGCAATGGGGTAATTGCCGTATATACCAAGCGCGGCCAGTTTATGAAAAAAGGGGTGCTTGAATTTGACATGCTTGGTTACCACCGCCCCCGTGTTTTCTACCAGCCCAAATACCTTCCGGAAAATGAACCCATCGATAACTATACGCTTTTATGGGTGCCTGTTGTTCATACGGATAATTCAGGAAAAGCAAGGATCGTTTTTGATAAACCCCCGGTAAGCGGTGACTACAGGTTTATCATTCAGGGCATTTCTTATGAGGGACATGTGGGATTTGAGGAATCGGTGATTGTGAATCAATGAGATTCAAGATTCAAGAAGGAAGATCGAAGATTCAAGAAAGAAGGGTTAGTATTCTTTTTGGGTTTGGTTAACCATGGGAACAAACCGTACCGGAAGAACATGCTGTTGTATGAGCCTGCCATTCTTTTTAACCAGAACCACAAGATCCTGATTATTTCTGACGCCGACAGGAATTATCATCCTTCCGCCTTCAGCGAGCTGATCGATAAGTGGCTGTGGAACATGTGTTGGTGAGCAGGTTACAATTATCGCCTGGTAAGGAGCATGTTGTTTCCATCCCTGATATCCGTCGCCGATCCTGACATGAACGTTTTTATAACCCAGCAAGGTGAGCAAATCCCTGGCTTTTTCACCTAATCCCGGGATGATTTCAACTGTGTATACCGAGTCACAAATTTCAGCCAGTACGGCGGCCTGGTATCCCGATCCGGTGCCTATCTCCAGCACTTTTGACCGGGAACCTATCTCGAGCGCTTCGGTCATGAAGGCCACGATATAGGGTTGTGAGATGGTCTGTTCCCACCCTATCGGGAGGGGAAAATCTCCATATGCCTTGGATGCCAGATCGGAGGGAACGAACAGATGTCTTTCGACCTTGCGCATGGCATTCAGCACACGCTGATCGTTGATCCCCCGGGCTTCAATCTGCTGCCTTACCATCATTTCTCTGTTGGCGGCATGGTCTGTACCGGTCTGAGAACGCCCGTTACAGCATGCAAGGAGGAGGAACACGGCTATGTGGAGTTGATGGTTTATTGTTTTTTGTAGTTGGTCACGTTAAAGTTAATGCTTCTGCTTGCCAAAGTCAAGTAAATGGCCATCATTTATTGATTTTACGGTGTACGGTTGTTGATAATTACTCAATAAATTGAAAAAAGCTGCTTAAAAATGAATTATATTTAAATAATTAGTAACAAAACGATTACATGGTATGTATACCAGTACATATTTATAATTGTTTTTACAGGCAGTTATTAAATGGACGGTTATGAGGAGAGCGATTCTTTTATTCATGCTGTATGCAGCAATGTTTTCAGTGATGGGGCAGACTTCATCAAAAAACGATGAGCTGAAGCTTGATGCTGATTATTATCTGATGTTAAAGGAATATGGCAAAGCGCTCGACATATATTTAAAAATTATCAGGTCGGAACCGGAGAATGCGGATATCAAGCACCGGATAGGGATATGTTACCTGAATTCAGAAAATGATAAGGCCAGGGCCATTCCATATCTTGAAGAAGCTGTCAGGAAGGTTTCGGTTAAATACAATCCCAATTCATTCAAGGAGGAGAGCGCTTCCTTTGAGGCCTGTTTTGCACTCGGCAGTGCCTACCGGGTTAACAATGAACTTGACAAGGCCATTGAAGCCTATATGAAGTTCAGGGAGTATCTCGATCTGAAAGATGAATACAATCTGAGGATTGCCGATCAGTATATCAGAAATTGCCGGCTGGCAAGTGAAATGCATCAGCATCCCGTATCTGTTTCCATGATCAACCTGGGAAATACGATCAACAATGAACGTCCGAATTTCAATGCTGTTGTTTCGGGCGATGGCAAATCACTGGCATTTACTTCGCCCGGAAGGCAGGGCTATGAGATCTTCATGTCGGCCTATACCGACACCGGCTGGGTGGCCCCCAGGAATATGACATCGGCGCTGGGCACCGGGAAATTCATGAAGACCTGTGATTTGTCATATGACGGTTTGACCCTTCTTCTTTCACTTGAAGATCCTGAAAATTCAGATATCTATGTAAGCTATTTCAGAAAAGGCAGGTGGTCGAAGGTTGAACCACTGGGGAAAGCGATCAACTCCAAGAGCCATGAAACTCATGCAAGCCTTTCGGCCGACAATAAAATCCTATATTTCACCAGCAACCGTAAGGGAGGCGAAGGTGACCTGGATATTTATACATCGGAATCAGATTCCAAGGGTGAATGGGGCAAGGCAGTGAATCTCGGACCCAGAGTAAATACACCTTTTAATGAGGAGACCCCCTTTATAACCAGTGACGGAAATTCACTTTATTTCAGTTCGGAAGGTCACGAGGGTATGGGTGGCTACGACATCTACCGTTACGATTACACCAATGCTGATGCAGGAGCCGTGAATCTGGGCTATCCGGTGAATACAACGGATAATAACCTTTTTTACTATCCTGCGGAAGACGGCAAGTCGGCCTTCTATGCCATGGCAGGTCCCGGATCCTTTGGGGGAAGGGATGTGTACAGGGTGATGATAGAAGAAGAGAAAGTAGTGGAAGTGGCAGATGCGGCAGAGGAGGAGGCAGTGGCAGATGTTGTTGAAGTGGCAGAGAATTCACAAGTAATGGCAGTGGCTGATTCGGTACTGGCGGCAACGAATGAAGAAGAAGAGCAGGTAACAGAGGTAACAGCAGCTGCTGAAGTTGAACCCATCGAAGAAATTCAGCCGGAACCAGAACAACCGGAAGTACCTGAAGTTGCCACGGATATCGTTCCTGTTGCGTCACCAGCTTCTGCTGCAGCCGATATTTCAACAGGCTCCTCCTTCACTGTTCAGATTATGGCCCTCAGAAAGCCTGTTGATTTAAGCTTTTTCAAGGGTTTAACGGGTATAACTGTTACTTACAGCGGCGACCGCTGGTATCGGTACACGCTGGGTGTAACCACCATGGAACAAGAGGCCAGAAGGCTGCTGGAAGAAGCGGTTAACAAAGGTTATACAGATGCATTTATTCGCCGGAAGGGCCTGATTCCGCATTTTACCATTCAGGTGATGGCCGTTCCCGGACCTGTGGTAGACTTAACCAGTTTCAGCAATCTTCCGGAAGTAGCGGTACTGAAGGGAGCGGACAGTTTCTGCCGGTATTTCACGGGTGAATTTGAGACCAAGGAAGCGGCCGGCAAGAAACTTACGGAAATTCAGCGATTGGGATACAGCAGTGCCTTTATCAGAAGAACTGGTTCATTTTAAAGAAATAACTTTCCTTACTTTTAGTCAAAAGCAATTCCCATCCGGAAGGAAAACCGGTTATATACTATTTTTCTTGTATAATTACCCAGCCACCAGTCTTCCAGTTTGTAATTCAGTTCGTTATACCGGTAGCCAAGGGCAATAACCACAGAGGAACAACTGTTCACCGCAACAAGGAGTCCGATTTCCGTACCGGCAAGGAATCCCCCGCCAGCTTTACTAACTTTGATTTCGCCCATTTTGGGCTTTTCAAGGGAGACCGAGTAACCTGCCATAAGGCCGGTAAAAAATTTACATCTTTTGCCTGGTAGTATCAGTTTCAGATTTGCACCAACGGGCATAACGTTTTCATTCAGCTGTTCAATACCTGTGAAGATTCCCGGGGCCAGGATGTTCATAAACCGGTAATGATGTTCCATGACAAAACTAACCGGTGCTGCATGATCATCGGCGGAAGTCCCGGCCAGTATGCCAACGGTGGTAAAATTAATATAACCCGACTTTTGTGCGAGGGAGGTGGCAGCTGTCAGCAGGATTGAGAAAAAAATAAATATTGTTTTCATAAGAATTATGGTTTCGTTCTATACTTGGATGTAAAAGCAGTATAAAGGGTTGCGTAAAATTTACAGGGGAACGCAACCTTTTGGCTTCAGGTACCATCCTGAAATAAACCAAAAACTTACCCGATATGAAAACGACTCTCAGAATATTCACTTTAATGTTGGTTTCCGCGTCACTGTTCTCCTGTCAGGATAAAGTCATGGAGACATACACGGTGAATGAGCCCATATATTTATCCTATGATGATTTGCGCAGTTCCCTGAAAACCACGGAAGGCCAGGAAATCGTACATCCGGGCAAGATCTACTTTAAAGGTAACTATATTTTTGTAAATGAATACCAAATGGGTATTCATGTGGTAGATAACAGCAATCCCTCCTCTCCCGAAATCATTAAATTCATTGAGATTCCCGGTAATGTAGACCTGGCTATCAAAGACGATATTTTATATGCGGATAGTTATGTTGACCTTGTGGCCATCGATATCAGCAATATGGATGATATCAGGGAAGTGAAGCGTATCATCAATGCTTTCCCATACATGGTGCCGGTGTGTGAAGAGGGTGTTGCGGAAAATGTTGATCAGGACCGCGGTGTGGTTACAGGCTGGAAAACCACTGAACGCAGGGCAACTGCCGAGGAAATCAATAATCATTATCTGATATATCCGACCTGGAGGAATGATATGGTTTTCATGGCTGAATATGATGCAGCCGCAGGAGGCGCGGCAAAGACAAATTCCGGTACCGGAGGTTCACTGGCCAGATTCACCGTTTATGAGAATTACCTGTATGCGGTTGACAATTATATGCTCAGGCTTTTTAACATTACCGAATCTGCTGATCCTGAACCTGAAAAGGAAATGTACGTAGGCTGGAACATCGAAACCCTTTTTCCTTATGAGCAGAAGCTTTTCCTGGGAAGCACCACAGGAATGTACATTTACAGCCTGGCTGATCCTTCGAATCCTGAATATATATCGGTATTCTGGCATGCCAGCAGTTGCGATCCGGTTGTGGTTGAAGGAAATTTAGCCTATGTAACCCTGCGTGCAGGCAACCTTTGCGGGGACGAGGTAAGCCAGCTTGATGTTATTGATATCGCCAACCTTTATGAACCAAAGTTACTGAAAGAATATCCCATGGAAGAACCTTATGGTTTGGGGATCGACAATAACATACTTTTTGTATGTGACGGGGAGGCAGGACTTAAGATTTATAATGCTACTGATCCCATGGCAATTGATGAGAACATGATTGCACAGTATGCCGATATCAATGCATGGGACGTTATACCACTGGGAGAGGTGCTTATCATGATTGGTACCGACGGATTGTATCAGTATGATTATTCCGATCCTGAAAACATCACGGAGCTGAGTTTGATCCCGATACAGCATTTAAATCATTCGTTTGGCAATTAAGCTGCATTGAGGCAATCTCGTTACTGAAATCCAGAAAAGGATACTGGCTGGTCAGGTGTTCAATTTGGCGGAGAGTGTTTTGTTTAAACTTTTTATGGTTAGTTGTTTCAGTATGTAATGGCCGGTGGCCAACAGCTTTCAGAACAGCTGTTACCCCGGCCATAATTTTTTTTGAATCCTCATCAAGCCAGGTATCTGAGAATCTTTCCCAGATATACTGGCCGGCCTGTTCGGAAGGATGAAGCATATCGGCCGCATAGAACCTGTAATCGCGCAATTCATCAAGCAGAATCTCATAAGCTGGAAAATAGTATGTCTGGTCATGTCTCTTCATTATTTCATGGATGCTGTAATGAAGAATTGATTTGCTCAGCTGGTTGTTTTCTGCTCCATCCGACCAATGCCTTACCGGGCTGAGGGTAAATATAATCCGTATGTCAGGATTCAGGTTTTTCAGGCTGCAGATCACTGCATCATAATAACTGATGATCGCGGGCGGTTCAGATAGCCCGGATACAAAGGACGAAGCCGGCAGTTTATGACAATTGGCAACAATTCTCCCGTCTTTCTGAAGCTGGAATATCCTGGCGGTACCGAAGGTAAGTAACAGAAAGTCGCATTGTTTTAACCAGCCGGAAGCCGAAGTTAATGAATTATTAATGGCAGAAAGGCAGATTTGCGGGTCGTAATGTGAAAAGCCGGTATAGTGGCTGAAGCTGAACCATAAGCCATTATAAAACTGAAGGTCGTCGGGCATAAATTGTTTTCCGGAGATCAAATGCAGGATATTTTCGCCGATTGAAAATGGATTGAACAGGGTCCCGAACGGATTCAGCAGAACCGGATACTTGTAACCGGCCATGATTCTGCCAATGGTGTCGGAAAAGCATGAACCCATCCACAGGCTTTTGGTGTGATAGCTCATCTTCACAAGTGAATCCTGAATTTCAATCTTTGTGCGGAACATATCCATGAATTAGCGGGCGATGAGATTCAGGACCTCGGATTATAGGATTTGATATGCCGTTCAATCTTCTCAATGTACATATCGTTGAGTGTTACCATGATGGCTGTTTCTTCGACATCACCGAAGGAATAGTTCATGGCCGTACCAAAAACCTTCATGGTGGGGGAAAGGCTCATATAAGCATTGATAAGGGGAGGAATTGTTTCACCCCTGGCTCTGACATTTTGTGAGAGCAGCCTATAATCATCCTGATAATTGTTCCCGCAAAGGATTGAGTCGATAAGTTTTTTATCCGTAGTTATTTCAAGCGGTTCAAAAGGGCTCACCAGGTTTTCCCGGTCGGGGAAGTACTTGTTCATGAAATACAGGATGAGGTCCCGTGCCTCGGAATTGTAAGTGGTATACATGGTCACTTTCCCGAAGAAGTATTTTACATGCGGATTTTTCATCCAGATAGCACCCAGGCCGTCCCAAAGGTTATCCATGGCATAAATGCCTTTGCCTTTACGGTTGGTCGACTGGTAGGCCGGTTGAACAAATGAACGTCCCAGCTCGATCATGTATGGCATGTACTCGTCGCGAAAGCGTTTGGAGAACCTGAACAGGCGGGCAGTGGCCAGATTACAGTTGCCATCCTCGTCGGAGATGGCTTCGGAACATATGAAGTACCTGTAACCGCCCAGGATTTCCTTTTCGGTCTGATCCCATACGATCAGTTGTTTATAAGGTACATGCATGGTATCATAAACATCGATATCCACTTCCTTCCCCGTACCTCCTCCGGCAACCCTGAAAGAAATCTCCCTGAGGCGGCCTATTTCGGTCATGATGTTAGGAGAATCCTGATGTGTTATCACGTATAGCAGGTTATTCCCGTTGTTGGTTGCTCGCAACAGCTTGTTCTTGGTTAATTCTTCCTCAATCAGTTCACGATCAACCGGTGGAATAATTGGTTTCATCAGGATAAATTATAATAATAATAACCATCAGGCATTAATCATGGCCGCATAGGCCGCAGCATCCATCAGTTCGCTCAATTGTGCCGGATCATCAATTTCCATCCTGATCAGCCAGCCCTCGCCATAAGGGTCCTTATTGATCAGTTCCGGAGTTTCATTGATTTTGCTGTTGAGTTCAAGGACTTTACCGGACAGGGGGATAAAAAGGTCAGAAACTGTTTTGACTGCCTCGATGGTGCCAAAAGTACTGCCCTTATCAAGGTGACTGCCAACAGTCTCGATTTCAACAAATACGATATCTCCCAGTTCGCCCTGTGCAAAGTCGGTTATACCAACCAGGGCTGTCTTACCGGTGATTCTGATCCATTCATGGTCATTGGTGTAGCGTAAATCGGAAGGAATGTTCATGTGGATTATCTTTTTGGTGGATAAAAATAAGCATATTTCCTGACAGGAAATATTTCTTTTGGGGTGAAAATTATTGAGAAAGGGTGAAACGCAGACTGAAGCCTACGTTTGTATCAACGCGGAGGAATGAACGTGAGGTATGCGGCTTATTCAGGGTGCGATCAAAAAAGAATTGCAGGTTGAAACGGGGTGAAAGGAGGTAATCAGCCGTAAATACGATCTTAAATATCCTGTCACCTGAGGTAATCTGATCAACCTCATCGTTTTCAGTCTGTGCCAGGTAGCGGATTAATGTCTTGTTATCCCGTACCGAGAGATCGAACTTCATATTCAGGTCGCTTTTATAGGCTTTTCCACCGACCTTGATGGGCACTTCCTGAAATCGGTAACCAACCCCAATGATCAGTTCGTTGTTGAGACTTTCGGTGAGTTGATTGTTAGCCAGGCTCAGGGCCAGCAGGCGTGATTTCCGGTATTCGATACGGGTGATGAGGTTGTTTACCCAGGTCCCGTCGAATCCGATAAGCGGATTCATATCCTCTCTTATAGAAACGGTATTCAGCTGCAGCTCCGGTACAAAGTTGTTCTGGTAATCCCGGATATAGCCTAAGCCGTACTGTTCGTCCTCGGCGTAAAGGAAGTTTGAGGTAAAGGAATTGATGTTGTAAACCGACCGGTATGAATGGATGATATTGGCTGTTTTCAGGTAGCGTTTAAACAGGCCGATTCTGGTAAGTCCGTCAAAAGTAACCCGCCAGTTTGGAAGTATGCTTAAGTAACCGGGAAAGGTTTCAAGGGTAACGCGTTCCGGATCTTTATTGGTATAGGCAGCCAGGAACGCAGGTATGATGACATCCGCCGAGGTGGATCCGTATCCGTCGGCATATCCGGGTTCCACGGCATGGTAGATGGATCCCTGGTAAGTATCTCCATAGTTATTCCTCCTTTCACCGGACAACCGATGCGAAATGATCTGCCGGTATTCTTTGAAGCGCTCAAAGGTTGCTGATCTGTAACCTCTGTCGCTGTTCAGCTTTTCAAATGCCGAACCAATGGTGATGACCGAAATGGAAAATCCGCCGTTGATCATCCTGTTGTTGAAATAAAATCCGCCATGGGTGACAACTGTATCGTCATAATGGAAATACTCACTGTTGAAGTCAGTGTACGTCCTGAGGCCCGTAAGTTCAATCCGAAATCCCCTGAAAGGTTCGAAAGTGCCTTTAATGTTAAGGTTCTCGGTACTTGACATTGTATAGGGATTACTGAAAGCAGGATTCCGGGTTAACCAGCCCTCCGAGGCTGCCTTTTTTATAAAGTCCCTGTCCTGTATCCCCATCAGGAACGGTAATCCGGGGGCACCATGGTAAGTATCGCCGGTATTGAAGCCTGCCACATTAGGTGTGGGCAAAAAGCCCATAATGGTTGTCCCGCCTGACAGTGAGTAGGAAACAGACACATTCTTCAACCCTGTAAGTATCCGTACTGAATTCTCGGTGATGAAAACCCAGGGACCTTCGCCTGCCTCAACCTCACCCTCAATCTCCACGAGAAGTCCCGAGTAACTGGTATCGGCCGTTATGCTGATCCTGTTATCATCGATGACGGAAAAATCTACCTTCACTTCCTGTCCTGTTTTATCGGTAACCTTTACCTTTACGTCCTGTGTTTTAAGTTTATGCGTAATGTTTCTGGGCGTATTGGGCCGCAGGAAGAAGTTCTCCCGACTGTATGAAACGGTTTTCATCCTTTTTTCCGTCTGCGGTTGTTTGGTGCCGGAATACTTGCTTTCGATGCGTTTCAGATATTTCGACTTATTGTACAAACCGGTCATGTTAAAGGTGGTATTTGCCTGGATGGTGTTGGAATTGACAATTGTGTTTCCAAGCGACCGTGATCCTTCGAAAACCGGGCCCTCGTTCCACTGGTAGGTGGAATTATACCGTAGTGAAAGCGAGGTCCAGCTAAGCACCGGAAATTTGCTGAGCGGGAGACTGTATGTGGCATTGAAGCTATGGTCGTAATTAATTGTTCGTCCTCCATTCATGATGCTGTTCCAGACCGATTTTGACCAGGCCCTGTTATCTCCTTTGCGGAAGTAGTCATATGCCCCGGGAAGTTCATCGATGCGTGACTGGTTGTTGATGGTGAGGTCAAACTTCAGCGACCTGGCAAGGTCCCAATTGAGCTCATAACCGCGATTCCAAACGAAATCCTTGCTCACTGTCGAATCGAGCAGGATATCGCGGTCATCATAAACATTGCGCAATTTGATCTCGTTGTATGTGCGGTCGAAATCAGTTCTGAAGGCTATCCGGCTGGGTAAAGGAGAGATATTAAAGTCCCTGATGAACCGCAGGTAGGGCGATTTGAGCCCTTTGGCATTTTTAAAAGGCGTAAGTATTTTAGGCCGTGCGTTATACACATAATTAAATGCAAGTCCGTACCGGATGGTGTTATTGCGCTCAACCTCATAACTGTGAGCCTGTGACTCACTGTAGCTGGCGGTGAGTGAAAAATTCGCCGGCGACAGCACCCTGAATTTTTCGAATTCCTGATTTACCCTGACATTGGTGAGGTTGATGCTGTTCCGTTTGATGACATCCTGCGATATTTCTTTGATCTCGCGCCGTTCTGCAGTTGAAGAAGCCTCACTGATGACATCATTGAGCAGCCTGTCGGGTTCTTTGGGAGAATATTCAGGTGTTACCGTAATTTTTGAAACGCCGACATAGAGTGGTACCGAGACCTTGGCTTTTTCGGGCAGAAGCTTTCCCAGTTCGATGTTGGTGGAAACATCGATCTGGGTTGTTTCTTCCTTGTTCCGGTCGTCGACCTTCTGTTCGATGCTGCCGAATCCGGGTTTGGAAATACTTCCGGCAACCGAAACAATACCCAGATCAGCCAGCCGGATCTGTGCGCGGGCATTGGCGGCCCAGCCGCCCTTGTTGTTGAAGTCGGTAAGCCGCAATTCATTGAACCAGATTTCAGCGGATTTTGGCAATCCGTCATCGGGGTATGGATTATCGGCATCCGCAGCATTGCGCACACCCATAAGAATTGTTCTCACATTGCTGAGGTTGGGCGTGCCTTTCACCTTCATGGTATTTTGGCCCGATTTCTTACGGTATACCTTAAGAAGGTCATACAGGTCGGGTCGTTCGCCCATGGCATCGTCGCGTTCAACTTTAAGGTTCACCAGTTCCTGGAGAATTATCTCAACCAGGTTGCTGTCGGGCCATACAATCCGCCGGTCTGCATCGCTGTAACCGGAGTTGTGTGGGGTGAGTACCAGAGGTACTTCAAATTCATAGTAATTGTCGGTCTGATCGGATCCGAGACGGATAAAAGCTGTCACATCGTGGTCATTCAGGGGCTGGTCGATCAGTGCCTCGGCATGGATGAACATTTTCAGCTTTTTATACTGCCGCAGGTCGATATTCATGTTTTTATAGGCGACCCGGGCGTCTCCATCAGGAAGGTCACGAACCTTGAAAACAATTGACTGTTCATTGAGCTGAGCAACCTGGGGCTGACTCGGATCAATAACCCGGTCAATTCCGGGAGGAAGGACGTAATTAACGGGAGATTTGGCCGAGTTTTCCTCGATATTGACGGAAGTAATTTCAAAACTTCCCGGCTCATACTGGTCTGTAACCGAGGGTCCGCCCTCCGCCACGTTCCCTTCATATTTCCGCCATTCCGACCGTATGAGGTGCAATTCAGCAAAACGCAGGATTACAGGCTTGGTGAAACCGGTAAGGTACATACGCATAAACCGGATTGATTTAAAGTCCTCGATATTCCCGAATTTACGTTCATAATCATCTATGGGAATGCGGAACTGATACCAATTAACCCCTTTACCCTTGACGATATCGGTTATATATTTGTTTTCAAAACTCATTTCATCGGGCTTAAGGGTTACATGGTACTCATAGTAGGCATCTGTTTCGTTCAGCGTGTTATCGCGATTGATATCCTCGGTATTGGGCAGTGTGGTGGCCGCTGCAAAGTCGCCCCCGCTCTGCTCGGTTGTAGGTGAGTTTCCCTGTGTGTTGTTATAGTCTTTATAGCGTGAAATAACTCCTGCCGTATCTCCGTAATCGGGGCTCAGGAAATACCGGAAATTATCCCCTGACGGGTCGTTGTTAACCTGATCATAGAACAGGGATCCGGGGGTCAGCGTATTCAGCCATGGTCTGAATTTGTTACGCTCATCATCATCGTTCATGCCATCCAGCCCAACGTCCTGCCGTACCCGGTTATCGGGGTCGGAGTCGAAGGAATTCACGATACTTTGTACGGTAGGCACCCGTCCCCAGACCGTATTGGTATCCACCCTGACCAGTGAATCGGTTGTAGGAAGGCCATTTTCAAAGAACTTTCTGGAATCTTTCAATACATCCTCAGAAATTTCTCCCATGTTGAAATACAGGTCTCCGCCGTTGTGCAGGGAATCCTTTACGAACGGATCCATGAGCCAGAATTCGATGTATTCTATATTTGAGGTCTCAAAATCACTGGTCTGGATCTCACGCATGATGCCACCCCAGCGGTTTTGCGGATTAGCGAGATTACCCTCGGGGGTAATGGAAGGATCGAAGTTGTAAGGGCCTCTTTCCAGCGGATAATAGGCAAGGTTCATCACCAGCAGCGTATTCTGAAAACCGGTACCGCTTTCCCGGTTCTTGAAAATCTCGGTTTCCAGGACTTCCCTGACAAAAGGATCATTCTGTTCCTCGTCGGTTATGTTATCCGGTGTACGGCTTTCGTTACGGGTAAACAGAGGGTCGATGGAATACCAAGCCAGTTTGGAGCGGTTATAACCATACCTCAGGTCGTTCAGGCTGCCCGCGTATGGGAACCTGCGCGGGGTGCTTGAAAGAAACCACGATTGCATGGTCTTCAGTTCAACGGTTGTTTCTGTTCCTTCAAAATCATCAATATAGGCAACACCGCCCTCACCGATAACCTTGGCCTGGCCCGGTATGAGATGGGCAAATTCGGCATCGAGAGAAATCGATGAAAGTTCTTTCGTTTCGATGAGGGGGAGTTTATCGACAAGCCTGGTGAGCATTCGAGATTCGGTACGATAACTGGTATTAAAACCCCAGATCGTATTGGAAATGGGCTCATCACCCATATTTACCTTTTGGGTTAACGGTCTTTCCGTAAGATTCATCAGGGTTGCACCAATGTTGAAATTATCAGAAAATTTGTAATCAAAGTGCGTACCTATGAGTGTTTTGGTTTGCAGGTTGAAAAGTGCGTTGTTCTCGAGCGAAACCGACAACGGGGCGCCCGATTGAATGAGTCCCTGGTTCAGGACCTTCACCCTGCCTAAGGTATAATCAACCGTATAGTCCTGGCCCTCCACCAGTGCGATACCTCCCGAGGAGACCTTTACGGAACCCTGGGGGATGTTCATGGCATTCAGCTGAATTTCGGAGCCCGAAGATGACTGGTAAGAGCCGGCGAGAAAAAACTTGTTCTTTTTGGATATCTGTTTGGCTTTGGTTTGTGTTGAATCATAAAGTTCTTCAAATACATATTTATCGGCCACGGTATTCTTTGCAGGATCACCACCTGTTATGGTTTTCCGCATATCGGATCCGAAGGGTTCGACCTGGGTAAAAAAGATTCTCCCGTCGCGGGGATTAATGGTTGTACCTTCGATGAAATCGAATCTTCCGTCGGGGTGGGGCTCATTTCTGGAATCGAGGTTATCCATTTTCAGAACCCTGAGCAGGATTTTCCGGCTAAAGCTGCTATCGGCCTGGTTATCGGCAATATAATTAACCGGAACCCCGGTTTCGTCTTTCCGGTAAAGCACGTCGAGAATGAAATCGGTACCGGATACCTGAAAAGCTCCCAGGGCGTAAACGTTCTTCATCATCAGATCCCAGGTGCCGGATTTGGGGGTGAGGCTGGTGCCTTTGAGAAGCTTGACAATAAGCGTCTTGGGAGCACTGATTCCGTCGGTGGAGAGTTCTCCCATGCGGTATGTTTTACCCTGCCAGGTATAAACATAGGCTACAGCCAGCACCTCGTCGGAGCGCAGCGAGGAATTGAGTGAAATATAGCCCAGCTCGGCATTGAGTTTATATTCTGATTCAGAAAGCTTTCTGGCATTTTCAATTTTTTCAAAGTCCCTTCCTCCGTAAAAATCATGTGACAGTTCCAGTGGAGCAAGCAAGCCGGCTATCTGGCTGAAGGTTCTGACATCGGAATACTGGTTGGTGATAGTACCGTACAGGCCGTTCAGGTTGTTATTCACCGGCTGATTCCACGTGGCAGCCGGCTGAATAAAGGATTCCTCGCCGAAGAAATTGGGCTCACCGCTGGGGCCGTAACCTTCCCCAAGATCCATAAGGGCCAGGATGTTGCGGGTATCCGTAGTGGAGCTGGATTTGTTGGTCACCCAAACCTCGATTTGTTCGATCCTGATACCGGAGTTGATATAGGGAAGGGAGGAGAGCCAGTTATTGTAGTTGTCCCTGAAGTATTGCGAAAGGAAAAAATGCCGGTTGGCATCATAATCGGCAGCATCAATTTCAAATTCGCTTACCTGTGCACCTCCTTTGACGTCGATGACCTGTGACTGACCGCGCTGGTGGCTAAAAACGGAACTTACGAAAAGTTTTCCGAATTGCAGATCGGTTTTTAACCCGAAGAGACTCTGACTGCCGGTTATCAGCGTGCCTGGCAGGCTGAATGTTACATTCCCGGCTTCAATTTTCTTGATGATCTCATCCTCCTTGCCGGTATATTCCAGCTTGGTCTTGTTTTCAAAATCAAATGAAGCTTCCGTGTTATAGTTAATGCCAAGCTGCATTTTATCACCAATGCTTCCTGTGACATTCATCTGTATCTTTTCCTTGAAAAGGAAGGATCCGTTACGGCGGTTTTTTTCGGTGAGCGCGGGATTGTCGATGCGTGACATGTTATAACCAAAGATCAGTTCTGCAGAACCTTGCGGAACAATGCTGATGGCATCGGTACCGAAGATCTTATCGAATGTTTCGCCCATTTTCAGGTTTCCCAGCAGTGGTGCCTGCTGCGAGGCACCGCCCTCCCTGGATTTTTTCTTCCAGTATTCACTCACAGCAGTTTTCCGGTCATAAATCATATATTCTTTCATCGACATGGAGGTAGCGGGCCTGTAATTAAGCTGGCCGATTTTTTCGGAAAAAACGTACTGGCCCGTAACAGGATCATATACGATGGTTTGTTCAATATTGGAAGGATTCCTCAGGTAAAGCGGGGAAGTAACTCCGGAATTGGAAAAGGGATAACCGATTTCATCCCTGAAGGGATACTGAAGCCGGATGGAATCGGTTTGAGCCCATGCACCGGCGGCGGAAAGCAGGACGAGAACCGCGACCAGGAACAAACGGATTGCCGTTGAAAAGTGTGAAAGAAGGCTATCGGACAGATGGGTGTGAATGATATGTATTAATAGCCGATAGATCAAAGCCGGGTTATTTTATAGAAATTATAACTGTTTCAGGGCTTTTTTAATTAAATCTTCCAAAGTAAGGCTTTTTTCAGCAAGGAGAATTTTCCCAATTACCTTGTCGGCCTCTCCCTTGTTAAAACCCAGGATTACCAAAGCTGATAACGCTTCATCTTTCAATCTATTGTCTTTTACGGGAAATAAATCACCTGTAACTTTATCTTTGGTGATTTTGTCGCGCAGATCCAGAATAACCCGCTGAGCTGTTTTTAAACCGATTCCTTTAATACTTTGCAGCAGGGAGACATTGTTCTCCAGGATGGCCTTATGAAGGTCCTCGGAGGAAAGGGAAGAAAGCATCATCCGGGCAGTGTTGGCTCCGACACCGGATACGGTAAGAAGCATCCTGAACATCTCGCGTTCATCGCGGGTATTAAATCCAAAGAGCAGATGAGCATCTTCACGGATAACCTGATGGAGAAATAGTTTAACCTGTGTCTTGTTTTCCAGCTGGCTGTATGTAGTGATGGTTATCTGTATAAAATAGCCAATGCCGCCGGTTTCGATAATGCAGCAAGTAGGTCTTATCTCAATCAGTTTTCCTTCGATAAATTCGTACATGGGGGTTGGGAGTTAGGCATCAGGACTCGGATATATCAGCCGTTTTTAGAGGATTTGCCGATATTTCCCGGTATTGTTTTCTGCACCGGAAGACATCGCAGGCCAGGTAAATGGCTTTCCTGAAAGAATCAGGTGATGCCTGATTTTTTCCTGCAATTTCATATGCTGTTCCGTGTGCGGGGGAAGTGCGAACCACGGGGAGCCCTGCCGTATAATTCACTCCACCCTCAGTGCTGAGTGCCTTAAAAGGTATTAATCCCTGGTCGTGATACATGGCCAATACGGCATCGAATTTTGTGTAGCTGCCTGCACCAAAAAAGCCATCGGCCGGAAAGGGTCCAAAGGCGAGTATCCCTTCTTCCTGAGCCTCGGCAATGGCAGGTACTATCTCTTTCTGATCCTCGTCACCCATTAATCCCTGGTCCCCGGCATGAGGATTAAGTCCGAGTACCGCAATACGAGGTTTGCGGATAGCAAAATCGCTGAGAAGTGACTGATTCAATATACGCAGCTTACTGAGGATGGTGTCGGTGACAACATATTCATTAACCTTTGAAAGCGGAATATGGGAAGTGACCACACCAATGCGCATAAGCTCATTGATCATCAGCATGAGCACACCGGCTGATTTGAAACGATTTTCAAAAAATTCGGTGTGCCCGTTGAAATTAAATTTATCAGATTTAACATTGGATTTATTAATGGGTCCGGTAACAATAACATCCAATTTGCCTTCGGCCAGATCTTTCACGGCTGCTTCAAGGGCCTTCAGTGAAGCCTCACCAGCAAAGGGTGTTGATTTCCCCAGTTCGACCCTGGCTGAGTCATCGATGCAATTGATGATGTTGGGGCGTCGCAACAGGGCCTCATCGGCTGACCGGATGGTATTGAAGCTGAAATTCTCAAGATCAAGTGCTTTCCGATGGTAAGCAGCCACTTTGGGGGAGCCATAAACAACAGGCGTACACAGGTCAAAAATCCGGTTGTCTGCCAGTGATTTCATGATGACCTCATAGCTTATGCCGTTGATGTCGCCCTGGGTGATGCCGCAAATGATCTTGTCGCCTTTCATTTCAGTGGATGTGATTTGGTTAACACTGCAGAAGGCAAATGTAGTAAAAAAAAAGCTCTCGCAGATTACGCAGAATGCGCTGAAAATGCATCATAAATCTGCGAAATCTGCGTGATCTGCGAGAACAAATTATTAAATTTGCAAAAAAAATCAAGATGGCGTTGCTCCGAACGATACTGATCCTTTTTATCATTTTTTATGTAATCAGACTTTTCACCAGGTACATCTTGCCGTCGCTGTTTTATAATTACATGGATGGCAAGATGAATGAATTTTCAAAGCAGCAGCAGAAAAAGCAGCAGCGACAGCGCGAACATGCCAGGAAGCACGAAGGGGAGGTTACGATTGATTACAAACCCGGGGGCCATGCAAAAGGTAAACCGGGCAAAGGCGATTATGTGGATTATGTAGAAGTGGAGGATTAACCCTTCGACTCCGCTCAGGGTGACAAGTGTGTCGCTCAG
>Ga0299915_10000906_pt1 | contig 21939 bp, 17 predicted proteins | sample RVTome_13_FD_200263 | JGI IMG/M metagenome (GOLD analysis project Ga0299915, IMG submission 200263) | Soil microbial communities from uranium-contaminated site in the Upper Colorado River Basin, Wyoming, United States - RVT92D227 (version 2) ... | reverse complement strand
CTCGTCACTCACTTGCAACGGCGAGGCTGGTTTGCTCATGACCGGCAGCGTAGCACAACCAGTCTAGACCGTCAACATATTTGAGAGACACTACACTAGAATAGCAGAAAGGATTAAGCGCAGAGAGCCGAAAAAATATAGGCATTAGAGCCCATCGCAGCCTCATGAATGCAAATTGCCGTTCCACCGAGTCGGGGTCTCAAGGAAGTGAGCAATTAGTATCCAGAGGAGGCAAGGGAATGAACTTGCTTACCAGGGCGAAAACCGGAGCGCTGCGTGTCTTCGCGAGCCAGATGCTTCCCTCTCTGCTGGCAAGGACTTCTGATGAAAGCCTCGTTCGTCTCACTCATATTCTAGAGAAAGTAGCCCGCACCCCTTATCACCGAAAACAATTGCGCCAGTTGCGAGAGTTATTCTACCGGGGGCATCCTGCCCTGGAACTCGGTCGGCGCTTTCTCCGGCTGAATCCCAATTGCCGTAAACAGATCATCTCCGGTCTGGGCGTAAACGCCACCTGGATCGGGGATCAAAAGCGAAAGGATTTCTGGAGAAGGGAGGGCGTTTTTCCGCCTTTCCTTATCGTGATCAGCCCGGTAATGCGCTGCAATCTGCGCTGCCTGGGCTGCTATGCCGGGGAATATCCGCGCGGCGACGACCCGCTCGACTTCGCCAGCCTGGATCGAATCGTCACCGAAGCCAAGGAGATGGGCACCTACTTCATCACCATCTCCGGAGGAGAGCCGTTCCTGAGGCCCGATCTGTTGGATCTTTATGAGAAACACGACGACTGCGTCTTCTTGATCTATACAAACGGGACACAGATTGATGATCGAGTGGTGGAGCGCCTGGCGAAGTGCGGGAATACCGCTCCGGCCATCAGCGTGGAAGGATGGGAGGAGCAGACCGACGCCCGCCGCGGCAAGGGCGTCTATCGCAAGGTGATGGAGACGATGGATCGGCTGCACCAGGCCGGGCTCTTTTTCGGCTTTTCCGCCACCGCCACCCGCCGCAATGCGGATGTCTATCTCCAAAACGAGTTCTATGATTTCATGATTAAAAAGGGGTGCATCTTCGGCTGGTTCTTCCTCTTCGTTCCCGTGGGCCAGGACAGCAGTGTTGACCTGATGATTACCCCGCAGCAGAGAGACCGCCTGCGGGCGAAAAGCATGGAGATTCGCCGCACCAGACCTGTATTCATCGCGGACTTCTGGGATGACGGCGGGCTCACTGATGGCTGCATGTCAGGCGGCACGCTCTATTTCCATATCAACTATCGCGGCGATTTGGAGCCCTGTGTTTTCGTGCATTTCGCTCAAGACAACATCCTTGAGGTCTATAAGAGCGGCGGGCATCTCTGGGATGTCCTCAAGACCCCGCTCTTCTGCAAGATGCGGGAGGTCAACCGGCGGGACCCCAACCGGCTGAGGCCCTGCTGCATAATTGACCACAATGAATGGCTGGAAGAAGCGATACGGGAGAGCGGGGCCCGGCCCACTCATCCAGGAGCGGAAGAGATCATCGGCCGGCTCGCCCCGCAACTGCGGGAATGGGCCGCGGAATACCGCAAATATGCCGATCACGCCTGGTATGAAAGCGGGGAATACGACTGGGCAAAAGTGGATACCCGCGCGGAGAGAGAACTGCCGAGCGCGGAGGAGGCGCACCTGGGGCGCCCCCGGAAGGTGCACTGAGAGAACTGCAGTCTCTTTAATCCGCAGATTTCGCAGAGCACGCAGAGAAAATGGTAGCCGCAGGCTTCAGCCTGCGAGAGGTTCTGTAGGGCGGGGGCTCCCCTGGGCTCCGAAGCTTCAGCGAAGGAGGCGTCCCCCGCCGACGGTCCTATTAGTCGCAGAAAAACGCGGATACATACAGGGAGATCGTAGAGGCAGATTCACCAAGCCAGCCCAATCTCTTCTCTTCGTCTTTATAGACTTGGATTTGCGTGGTATCCTTCTAGCAAACGCCTTGCTGAAGGGATACCTGACGCATGTCCTTTGCCACTCTAGCCATTTCTGCGTTAGAGGCCGAGCGCAATTTAGGTTTCCGAAAGAGGAGGCACAGATGGCGAGATTCGATCTCCTCAGATTCCCTGTTATTGCAACCCTGATTCTCGTTGTCTGGATTTCTGATGTCCAGGCAATGACGACGGCAGAGATCGCAGAGAAGTGGAAAAGTTCGGTCGTTTTCGTTAGGCTTCTGGATGAAAGAGAGAATGAGATTACGATAGGAAGTGGCTTTGTTATCGCCCCGGAATTGGTAGCCACTTGCTATCACGTCGTGGCTGGTGGTGTCGCGGCTCAGGTGAAAACTGCGGATCGGATCATCTACCCTGTAACGGGCGTCGTAGCATCCGACCGGGCACGCGACCTGGCGATATTGCGTGTGAATAGGCTCAAAGATGTAGTCGCCGTTGAACTCGGGGACTCGCTCGCGGTAAAGCCAGGAGACGCCGTTGTGGCGATGGGTAGCCCTCTCGGTTTGGAGGGCTCCATAAGTGACGGCGTGGTAAGCGGACTTCGCGATCTGGAGAAGTTTGGAGAAGTTATCCAGGTATCGGCGCCCGTCTCGCGTGGAAGCAGTGGCGGGCCGTTATTCGATTCGGAGGGGCGAGTCATCGGCGTCATATCTTTCACCATTGTGGGTGGACAGAACGTGAACTTTGGGATTCCCGCGAACGCCCTTAAAGACCTCATGGCGCGCGCCCAAGAAGCGCCAACCGATGCGAGCGCCTTGAAACAAGACCAGGAGAAACTGCTTACTGAGATAGGCATACTTCCTCCTCGAAAACGAACCCTTGAGGTTCGCGTTCCAAAGAATCCTCCCTATACAGTAGCTCTTTTCCCATACCACGAATATGATCCTGACTCGATTACCGCAAGCATTGACGGTAAGCCACTGCAACGTGTAAGCAGTGAAGCTGACCTGAAATCCGGGGAATTCGCTGTAACTTCACTGGGAGTATTGAAGTTTGACGCATCGGCCAGAGATAAGAAACTAAGCGTGGAAGTCCAATATGAGCCGTACCGAGTGGCCTTGTTTGTTACAGGCGACACTGAGGACAATGATTTTCAAACTATCCTTCAGGAACGGCTTCGAGGGCTGGGAGATGAGGTAGTATCGGGTGCAGAAGTAACTGCTGCCGTATTGCAGTGGCAGCAGCGGGAACAGCAGAATGTGAGGGATATAGGTGAGATTCTTGACTGCGCGCGGCTGATGGTGGCACAAGCGCTATGGTCCGAAACGCCCTATCGCCCAATGTCACGATTAGTCAGAATTGATCTGACTCTCTCGCTCTACGATCTGAACACAGGTCGAGAGATTACTAAACAGGGAGCATGGGCATACCGAGAGGTCGGTGCACTAAGAAACCTCAGGAAGGCCCGCAAGAGATTGGCTGAGAGTTGTGTTGACACTATTCTTGGGAAACGACGTCCCTAGCTTCTACTCTGATCTGATAATAGCGACGTGACGATCCGACGAAGTGGCTTGTCCAGAGGAGGGCGCAATGAAAGTTTGGGCAGTGGCAACAGGGAAACGGCCGACCTGCGGGTTCCCGGCGACTGAAATAAGCGTTAAGCAAGCGCAGCGGCTCCTTCTACTGAAAGACGTTCAATTTCTGTGCGGAATTGACAAGATTCCAAAGTTTAGAAGAGACGGCGATAACCCGAACTTAGACGAATACAGAGGCCCGGAATTTACTGTGTTGGAGATTTCCGAGGCCGAGGCCAGAGAAGCCGACCTGAAGAAGGGCGCGGGCTTCTATCGCTCATCCCTTTCCTGGAGAGACGCCGAAGCCGCGCTCCGATCTTCCGATCTTCATGGATCAGAGTAAGGCTAAGTCGTATGCCGGACCTAGAGTAACCGTGGTGGCAAACCGCCACCTCCCAAAGCGAGAGCGAGACTCCCGCACTCCAAGGGGATCGTCGCTTTATGATACCATGGGGAATGCTTTCGGAGGGTATCCATGTATGAAGTGACTGCCGAGGCGGATTTTTCCGCCTCTCACATCTTGGAGGGATATGAGGGGCCGTGCGGAAAACTGCACGGGCATAATTATCGCGTGCAGGTCACGGCTGAAGGAGAGATTCTGGATGCACTGGGAATGGCTCTCGATTTGCGCATCTTAAAGAAGGCCCTCGCTTCCTCCCTTGTTTCCCTCGACCACAGCCATCTCAATGACCTCCCCGATTTCGCCTCCACTCCGCCGAGCGCGGAAAATATCGCCAGATGTATTTTTGAACGGGTGCGGGCGGCCCTGGCCGAGGTGAAGCCTAAGGAGGTGTGGCTGCGAGAGGTGAAGGTGGCCGAAACCAACCATACCTGGGTGACTTATCGGCCGTGATCATGATTAAGGTGTCGGGTGTCAGGTGTCAGGTGTCGGGGGCCGGGGAATGGGCCGTCATTCTGAAGCGGCCAAGGCTTACATGAGGACGACCAGGTTTATGCCCTTCTGCCGCACCTCCAGATCTTGATGGCTCTTGATCGGTGTTGCCATCACACTTTCCTTTGCACACTCCTTGATGCCTTGTTGCTGGCCCCCGGAACCTGGCACCCGGAACCTGATCCCTGATCTTCTCACCGCAGGGAGCGCATGACGAGGCCGGCGGGGACTTTGGGCCAGAAGTAGGTGGATTTTCCCGGCAGGCGCTCTCTTGACCGCGCGGCCCGGGTGAGTTCCTGGACGCGAAGGGGCCGCAGGAAGAACGCGGCCGAGTATTCTCCAGAGTCAACCGCCGCCTTGGCCTCCTGCGCTTCTTTGTAATAACCGAATTTCACTTCGCCGCCAAAGACCGGGTCCAGTATGCGCCGATGCAGGAGGGCCACCGGAGCGTTCGCGGCGGCCTGAGTCGGACTCGCCTCGGGCTCCTTCAGCAAGAGCAGCCGGCAGCCATCTTGTTTCGTGTATAGACCGAAGCGATACTCTCCCGCGTAGATTTCTTTGATCAATTCCTCGAAATCCTCAAATTGCTCCAGGCGGCAGCACTCACGCAGATGCTGCCACAGCCTTCCCATCTCTTCTTCGGTAAGGCCGGCAAGGGCGCGATGTGTCGGCAGAATGATCAATCCCGGGTCGCCCGCCTCGACCAGCAGAGAAAGAAGGTAGTTCACCGGCGCGGTCTCGCTTTCGCCCAGATGCTGCTGCGCGAAGGACAGCGCGGTCTCATAGCGGTGATGGCCGTCGGCGATGAAGACGGGCCCATCGCCAATCCTTCCGGCTGCTTCCTCCAGAAGAGCCCGATCCGAAACGGGCCAGAGAAAAATTCTGCTGCCATCGGGCAGATCGGCCTGGCTGGCGGGCGGCCCGGAGCAGGCCTGGCGGAGGAGTTCCGGGAGCGAGGGATTCTCATAGATCGCCCATATCGGGCTGAAGTTGGCCTGGGTCGCTTGCAGCATTGCCAGCCGGTCCGCCTTTGGGGCGGCGAGGGTTCCTTCGTGGGGAAGCACGCGGCCGCTGCCAAGAGCCTCAAGGTGAAGTCCCGCAAGAAAGCCGAAACGGCTCAATTGCTTGCCCTGATAGACGAAGTCCGTCCGGCAAAGATAGAGCGATTCATCGTCCTCTCGAAGAACGCCTCCATGCCGCCACTCCCGCCAATCCTGAGCCGCGGCCTGGTAACAATCCTGGCTGCCTCGGGGCAAGGGGAATTCCAGGCGGATGGCATTTTGGGGATCAAGACGATAGAGTTCCTCCCGCTGAGACGGAGAAATCACATCATAGGGAGGGCAGACCCGCGAAGAGAGGTCAGAGACCGTATAGCGAAGGCCGCGAAACGGCGCGATCAAGGGTGTCTTGGGCACAGATTGGCTCACCTTTCTATCTCCGCAAAAAGATCGGCCTGGAGCAGGCCGGATATAAGATTCGGAATAATCGCAGGTAATCCTTGTGAATTCCTCCGCGACGGCGCAGTCACAGCCGGAAGATTCTAGCAGACGGCAGCAGCCTCGCGCCAACCCCTGGAAGCAAGAAATCGCCTTGCGGACGGAAACCAGCCAAAAAAGAGACCCTGCCATTTTAGAATAGAGCGGCTTGCGGGTATATAAGAAGTGAGCAGAGGCTACCCTCACGGCACTCGCTCAGGCACGGGCGTTCCAAGACGAGCGCCCGTGCTCCATTTCGCCGCTTCCCCAATCAGGCGCCGGGGAAAATCCTCAGAATGAGAAGGCCGCCCGTCCCCCCCTACTTTCCGGCAGGACGGGGCCGAGGCGATGCAGGTAGGCGCCGGATCAGCGCAGAATCTTCACTCTGGAGAGGGAACGGATGAGGGGGATTCGGGTTTCTGCCATTCTGCTTTGGCTTGCAATCCTCAGTCTGGCTGCCGGATGCTCCAGGCGAGCAATCGAGGCAGGCTCGCCAAATCAGCCCACCGCGCTGCAAAGTCCGGCCGAGCGCGTATCCCCTCTGCCAGAATGTAATCCGGAGGCAGTAGTGTGGGCCGCACCGGAGCCTCCTGAGAATCCCGATGCCGGAGATGTCTGGGTGAATCCCAGGGACGGAATGGAGATGGTCTTCATCCCTGCCGGAGAGTTCCTGATGGGCACATCCGATGCCGAGATCGAGGCCTGGGTGAAGGAACATCCGAAGGATAATCGCAAGTGGTTTGCCGACCAGCAGCCTCAGTGCCGGGTTCAATTGCCCGGATATTGGATCGGCCGCACCGAGGTTGCCAACGCGAATTATCTTCGATTTGTAGAAGCGACCGGCCGCCCTGCCCCTGACTATTGGGAAGGCGGCAAAATCCCGGCTGGGATGGAGAACCGCCCTATGATCATTATCACCTGGGAGGAGGCCCGCGCTTATTGCGAATGGGCGGGCGGCCATCTGCCGACAGAGGCGCAGTGGGAGAAGGCCGCCAGAGGGACTGACGGGCGCGCCTTTCCCTGGGGCAATCAGTGGGATCGCAACCGCTGCCGTAACTTCTCGCTTATCCTGGAAAAGGATTTCTCGAGCGAGGACGAACAGTTATTGGCGTTGGCAAACTGGATGCAAGAGCATAATCCCGAGGAAGAGGGTTTGGCGGCTGCTGGCTCCTATCCCGCCGGCGCCAGCCCCTATGGGTCTATGGACATGGCGGGTAATGTTATGGAGTGGTGCGCGGAGTGGTATGAGGCGGGAGCGTATAAGCGATACGCGGCGAGCGATCTGACGTCGCCGCAAAGCGGAAAAGAGCGAAGTATCAGGGGGGAATGCTACATGAGCGGCTCGCCGTTCCGATTTCGCTGCGCCACCCGCATACAGATGAGCCCGGCAGAAGCAAGCGCCAATCTCGGCTTTCGTTACGTGCGGGAGGCGGCGCGTTGAGCAACTCATGGCCTTGAGGCGAAAATGGCAGAGCGAATTGAAAGAGATTTCCTGGGCGAAGTGAAGGTTCCCGCGGAGGCGCTCTATGGAGCGCAGACGGCGCGTGCGGTCGAGAATTTCCCCATCAGCGGCCTGCGGGCGCACCCGGCGCTTGTTTGGGCAATCGGCACTATAAAACAGGCCGCGGCGCAGGCCCATCTGGGCGCCGCCGAGTTGCCGGAAGAACTCGCCAAAGCGATTTCCCAGGCTTCGGCGGAAGTGGCTGCGGGCAAGCACAATGACCACTTCGTCGTGGATGTCTATCAGGCCGGCGCGGGGACTTCCTTCAACATGAATGCCAATGAGGTCATCGCCAACCGCGCCAATGAGATATTGGGGCAGCCTCGAGGAGCCTATAAACCGGTTCATCCCAATGACCATGTGAATATGGGGCAGTCCACAAATGATCTCTTTCCGACGGCGATGCGTCTGGCCGGGCTGCTCCTCTGGAAAGAGCTGGATGAGGCCATCGCCAGGTTGGCAAAGGCCTTTGAAGAGAAGGCCGAAGAGTTCGACGGGATAATAAAATCCGGCCGCACCCATCTGCAGGACGCAGTCCCCATCCGCCTGGGCCAGGAATTCGGGGCTTATGCGGCGGCAATAGCAAAATGCCGCGCCCGAATTTGCCGCGCCTGCCAGGAACTGCAGGAACTGGGCCTGGGCGGAAGCGCGGTCGGCACCGGGCTGAATGCAAGCCCGGCCTATCGGAAGAATGTAATAGAAGAACTGCGGCGGCTTGCCGGCTTCGATTTGCGCGGCGCGGATAACTACATTGAACTGATGCAGAATACGGACGCCTTCGTAGAAGTCTCCGGCGCGCTGAGGAGCCTTGCGCTCAATCTGCTTCGCATCTGCGGGGATTTGCGCCTCCTGGGCTCGGGGCCGATGACCGGTCTGGCGGAGATTGAACTGCCTGCGGTTCAGCCGGGTTCTTCCATCATGCCCGGGAAGGTGAATCCGGTGATGGCGGAGATGATGGCAATGGTCTCTTTTCAGGTTATCGGCAATGACGCCGCCATCGCCATGGCCTGCCAAGCGGGACAGTTGGAATTGAATGTCATGATGCCGGTGATGGCGCACAACCTGCTGGGTTCAATGACGATTCTGACGAATTCGCTGAGGGCGCTGAGTGAGCGATGTATCCGCGGCCTAACCGCAAATGAAGAACGCTGCCGTCAGTATGCGGAGCGTTCCCTCGGCCTGGTGACCGCGCTCAGCCCAAGACTGGGCTACCACCAGGCTGCGCTCATCGCCAAAGAGGCGCTGGCCACCGGCAAGTCAATTCGCCAACTTGTTTTAGAGAAGGGCCTCCTCTCCCCCGAGGAACTGGAGCGCCTCCTTTCGCCGCAAAGCCTAACCGAACCGGGCGTGCCCGAATAAGCTTCCGGCAGGAGCCAAGCGGCTAATGATCTTCTTGCATTATAGTTACAGCAGGTGGCATGGGCATCTTGCCCATGAACCAGCATATCACGGGCTGGAAGCCCGTGCCACATCCGTTGAGCGCGCTTAACCTTAATGTAAGAGAGTCTATAGATCTCCGACCGCCGCCCCGGCTTCAGCTGCCCTACCAGGCTCCCGCCTGCCGCAGACAGCCCCTTGTTCCATCGAAAAGCCTCTGGAACCATCTTTTTAGTCTCTTTGTTCTCTCTGTGGAATATGAAACTTAGAGAGTAATTTTGCGCTGGATTCGTTCAGACTGCTCTTTCCTGCAATCAAAAGTTTGCCCAAGCGAGGGACTATTCCCTGAGGAATTCTCAGCCTGGCAGGCGCTTTTGTTGACAGTGAAAGAAGGCCGTCTTATACTGTAAATAGTGCTTTCTACGAGGGAAAAGGCGAGTGAGGTTCAGGTATCCCCTTTTTCTAACCGCCCTGGCGATTTTCTCCTTTGGCTCTTTGGCCTGGCCCATGAGCCAGAGGGAGTATGGCCAGAGGGCGCGGCGGCTGCGGGCGGTTGGCGTGCTTACCGTTTCCGAACTCCAAAAGGTAAGAACGAAAAAGCCCTCTGCCGCGCTGGAGATGTCGGGCCAGGTGAGCGGCATCCTCGTCTCTTCCAACCAGAAGACCCTGATGGTGCGTTTGGATGACGACCAGAGCGTGGAGATAGCGGCCGCGGACCTGCCGACAGAGGTTCAGGCGGGTGTGAGGGTGAGATGCCTGGCTCGCAGCCGATATGGGGCAGCCTCGGGGCCGCTGACCCTTGAAGCGATCGTGATTGATGTGGGGAGGGCGCCGGTGGTGCCAAGACGAGCGCGTTACCAGGGAGGGATTTACGGCAACCTCGTCCCCTTGCCCAGCCGCGGGGCGGACGATGTCCTTCTCAGGTGCAAGCGGGCGATTGCTTACCTGAACCCGAGGCTTTCATTCCAGGAGAACGAACTCATCGCCTCCAGCATTGTCACTTACTCCAATTACCTGGGAGTGGACCCCTATTTCGTGGTGGCGGTGGTGGCGGCCGAGTCGAGGTTCAATCCGAACGCGCGCTCCTACAAGGGCGCCTTGGGGCTGGGGCAGTTGATGCCCAGCACGGCGAGGGGAATCGGGGTGAATCCCTACGACCCGGTGGAGAACCTCGCCGGCGCCATTCGGATCCTTCGCGGCCATCTGGAGAAATACGAGGGCCAGCCCTACCAGGTAGCCCTGGCCCTGTCCTCCTATAACGCCGGCTCCGGCGCGGTGGCGAAACACGGAGGGGTCCCGCCCTATCGCGAGACCCGCAACTACATCTGGAAAGTTTACGAGTATTACTGCTGGATGCTGGGCGTTCCGCCGGAACCTCGACCGACGCAATGAAGCCGCTGAGAGTCCCTGCGCCATGATTTGTGGTGTCCACGCCTTCATCGGGGCCGCCCTGGGAAAGCTCCTCAAAAGCAAGAAACCTGCTTTCCTCGCCGGAGTTGTCACCCATTTCTTCGCCGATTTGCTCCCCCACCGCGACCTTTCCATCGAAACCGAGGTGGCGCTTGTGTCCGGAGCCTTGGCCGCCATCGGAACAAGCCAGGGATGGAACTCGCCGGCCTTCTGGGGAGCGGTCGGCGGAGTCATTCCCGATGTTGAAAATCTCATTTCCCAGACCCGCGGCGGCCGCAATCTTTTCCCATCTCACACCGGGCTTCACGGGCCGAAGGTGACGGAACTCGTCTCTCAGGCGGCGATTGTCCTGCTTTGCCTGGCGGTATTGTCAGGAAATGGGTCTGAGGGTCCAGAGTCGAGAGCCTGGAAGCCGTTCTGCAACCTGGATAGAGATTATAGAGATTCTTCGCTTCGTTTACCCTGAGCACGGCCGAAGGGCTCAGAATGACAGACGGGATAGGCCAATTACGAGGATTGTCACCCTGAGCGCAAACGAAGGGTCTCGCCTCACCAGAACCTATTTCAAAACTCACCTCTAGCCGCGGATTTGCGCGGATGAAACCAGATATCTATATGACCTGTGAATAATCCGCGTTCGTCTGCGGCAAAAACTCTCTATCTCTCTCGGCCCTATTGCTGCAAACCCACTTTCGAAATGAATTTGCTCTGTTGCAAAGATGGGAAGTTCTGTAGGGCGGGGGTGCCATCCCCCGCCGAAACGAGTTCGCAAAGAGATTCCGGCGGGGTCAGGCCTGCTCTGCTGAAGCTACGCAGGCTCAGCGTAGCAGAGAGACCCCGCCCTACAGTGCTCGGCGAAGTTCGCAACAGAGCAAAATGACTTCTGGAGGCCACCTCTATCTGGCCAATGAGAATAGAAGGCTTCGCCCTGCAGGTTGGGGCGAAGCCTTCTGTTCTATCCGGGGCTTTTCAACTGCGACTGCTGGTTTCAAAGGCTAGAAGAGATGCTGCCAGCCCAGCCGCCAGACCCGCAGGTCGCCGTTCTGGAGGCTCTTGTCATCATTGTCCCATTTGCGGAACTGATGGCTCAAGGTAACCTCATTGCGGTTGTTGACGCGATAGCCCGCGCCCAGCCACCAATCGAGGACGGTGATGTCAAAGGGGTTCAGGATCAAGTTGGTGCCTTCCAGGTTGGGATTCTGGTCAATGTAGTCACCCAGGTCTCGGGCGAGCACCTTTCCGTCGGTCTGGGTCTGATGGAATGATCCAAAGAGACGCCAGCGGGGATTGACGCTGTAATCGCCTCGCAGCATCAAAAACGAGGCATCATAGTCATACTCGGCCGTACTATCTATGGGTGGAAAGACATTGACGCCGAGAGTGAAATCCTCCGCCCCGTAGGTGACGTCAGACTCGGTTTCGCCTTGCTGGCGGTAAAAGCCAGCGGTCAGGCGCGCCCGCTTTGTGGGCAGGTAGGAAACAGAGAGGCCGGCGGTGTCAATATCCTGGTCGCTGCTGCGGCTCTCTCCGAACTCGGAGACTCGCCACTTATCCTTCGTGCTGGAAACTAGGCCGGTCAGGGTGACTCGATTGCTGGGGAGATAGTTGGCCAGCACCTGCCAGCGCTGGGCGTCGGTGGGATTGCCGATGTAGCGGGCGGGCAAGAAGTCCGGCAGAGAGGTAAGTTCCTCATTGCGCTTGTGAGAAGTGTCAATGGTGCGATATTGGGCGCGCATATTGAAGCGGGCGCCGGGCCTCCAGTCGGCGGAGGCGCTCCAGATGTCGGAATCACTGCTTCGGGGCGCCAGTTCGTGCTCGCTGCTCCGGTCAACCTCTTCGCGGCGGAAACCCACTCCCAGGTCGAGTTTTGGGATGCCGGAATAGTTCAGGTCGGCGCGGGAGGCGCGGAGTTTGCGATCAACTCCTTCGTCCGGGGCCTCGGTATTGAGGGTGCTGGCGAAGTGGCCGGCGGTAAGTTGCAGATTGTCCTTCAAGAAGTAGGTGGCGCTGCCGCCGGCGCTTTCGACCCCCAGGTTGAGATCGGAGAAGCGATTCTTCCGGTCGCCCTTGCGGTATAAGCCATTGATATAGAGGCTTTGTCCGGCTGGGGTCTGGAAGCGAAGTTCGTCATAATTGCTCTCCGTCTCAGCGACTCCGAAGAGCGGAGCAAGCCCGTTGTAAATGCTGGACAGGCCGTTGAAGAAGTAGGACTGTTCCGGGGCGCGGTTCTCGAACTTGCGCGCCTTGTGATTGTAAGAGAGGCTGGAGCGTCCGAGAGTGAGATCGGCGCCCAGGTCGAGGTCGCTGGTGATCCGATCTATCTCCTGGGTTGTGGAAACCTTGTGACAGGCGCCGCAGCGCTCGAGGAAGGTGAACTGCTTGCGGCCCTTCTCGCTCTCGGTCCAATAGCCGAAATTCCAGCGGAGGTTCGGGAACTTGACCGCGCGGTAGGAAGCGCGGGCCTCGGCCGTGTGGCGCTCTATTCCAAAACGGTTGAAGCCATCCGTCAGATCCGTGTGGGTTATCGCCTGGGTTCTGCCGCTGCTTTTCGGGATACTAGTATCGTCGCCGAAATCATAGCGGCCCAAGCGGTGTGTCAATTCCTGGTAGTTGAGGTCCAGGCTCGTTCTGGGATTGGCGTAGTAAAGGTCAATCTCCTGGTCCTTCGCCCCCGCGTTCTGTGTGCGCACTTTCAGGAGGTCGTGATCACCTATCAGGTTATGGGTTGAATCGAGCTGCGCCCGCTCATATTTTTTGCCGTCATATTCCCGCACGAACTGCGGGCTGCCCTTGCTGGTTTCGGAGCCGGTCCAGGGCTCGGAGAAGCCGAAGTATTCCCGGTTTGTCCCGTCCATCAGGTTCCCCAACAGGGTGAGCCCGGAGACTCCCAGGGCCACCCCGCCTTTGTTCGCCTCTGCGCTGGAGACCGCGCTTGCCGGACGGCCCGGCATGAAGGTGCCGTTTTCTGTCCCGGAGGGCAGGTCAGTCCCGTGAATGAGGGAGTGACAACTGGTGCAGCGTCCGTAGAAGGCGGTGATGCCGGCCAGAGTCTGGTCGGGATTGTTTGGATCCAGGGCCACAATGGGGGTGCGATCAGCATCATGGTGGCCCGGATGGCACTGCAGGCAGAGCATCGGCTGTTCCACCTGCAGCAGGTAATCATTGGGAGAGCCATGAGGCCGGTGGCAGGTTGTGCAGTCCTCGGTCACAGGGGGATGCTCGAAGGTGAAGGGGCCTTCTTTTTCCGCGTGGCAGCGGAAGCAGGCCTCCGCATTTGTTTCCCGCCCGAGGTTGCCGCGCTGTTCCCCATGGACATTGTGACAGTCCGTGCAGACCATCTTTCCTTCCGCGATGGGATGATGGGAAGGGAGTTGTCCTTCCGCCACCTGCTGAGCGTGACAATCGGCACATAGGGCGGGTTCCTCTTTGCGGAGCATGTAGCGAGAGGCGGGATTATGGGGATCATGGCAGGTAGTGCAGGCCTGCTGCAAGCGAGAGTGCTTTCCCCCCTGCCAGAGGGCCTGCCCTCCACCCTTGTGGCAATCCAGACAGAGGTCGGCGCTCTCCCTGGCGGTCTTGCGCGTTGCCACTGGTTTGTAGGAGGTGGGGTCCTGAAGGTGCTTATCAATCCCGCGGTGGCAGCCGGCGCATCCCTGCATCTCCTCCTTCAGTTGAGGAGCCCCCACGGTGCGGCGGTGAGGCGAGAGGTTCCAGGTCTTGAAGGCCTCCTCGTGACAGGCGGAACAGCCATTCTTGTCCAGTTTATCCATCCCCGCCTGGGCCGCCTTTGTCACATTGCCGCCGCCCAGCGCCCCTTGCCAGGGCGCAGCCTCCTGCCCAAAGGCAAGAAGGGTCCCAGCGAGGAGAACTGCCGCCATCACTATGATTCCAAGTAGTGCGAGATTCCTTCTTCTCCTGAGGCTTGTTCTTGCCTCGCCCGGATTACCATTCATTTTCGGCTCCGCTTCTGATTGTGTAGGACTGACCCTAACTATATTGTGAAAAACCTCACAATTTTATAGGCAACTCGGCGCCCTGTCAAGAGGTCTCCAGAAGTTTTTTTAGGCTTCCCCCTGGGGAGACGATCTCCTGTCCAGATGAAGATACAACGAAGAGACGGCCTGAACAGGGAGAACGCCCCCATTGATCGGTAAATTACGGGGAACTCGACGCCCTCCTGGGGGTGGGGGTGACAATGGAAGAGGGCGCCGAAGCGGGCTCCAACCGGTGAAGAAGCGGCTTACCGGAGAAAGAGACCACAAGTGTTGGGTTAAGCGGGGAAAGAAACCCCTGCAAGACTTTCTCTACTTGCTCCGGTGAGACGGACTTGTATTTGGCAATCTGCCGGTATATGAGGGGAGAAGTCATTGCCTCGCTGATGAGATAAATCCTGCCTCCCTCGGAGGAGGCGAGAGAAATCTCCTGCAGAATTCTCTCCCGCCCTGCGGCCTCGCCCTTTGGACTGAAAAAGAGTGCCAGAAGGTCCACCGTGCGGCAGCGCAGATAATACTCCAGATAACAGGAGAGATGTTTCAATTCCCCTGCGCTCATGGTTATCACCAGGTCACGGGGGCCGATTATGTCGGCAAGAGCATAGGTTCGCTGAAGGAGGGGATTGCTTTCGGGCCGGCGGTCAGGGCCGATCGAGCCGAAGAGATTGGTTAAGGCCAGCAATCCTGCGCTGAGAGCCAGGAGGCGCAGTCCGCCCGGCCTCTTTGCCGGAGAGCCGGGGTGAGGGCAAGCCTTTGCCGCGAGGGAGAAGAGGAGGCAAAGGGGAGGCAAGGCGCCCAGCCAGTACTGCCTATTCTCCGGAAACCACCAGATGGGAAAGGCGGCGTAGGGAATCAGCCAGACCATGGCCAAAGCGCGGCCAAGAGGGAATTGCTCGCCCATCCTGCGCCAGTTGAAGAAAACGAGAAAGATCAGCCGGACAAGAGCCAGGAGGGAGGCTCCTAACAGGAGATAGAGGGGCAGGAGAGCCGCGAGAGACGGCGGAGCGCCGTCATGGGGAAGCGCGGGGATTCCGCTGTGGGAAATGAGTATCCCTTTCACTTTGGGCAGGGCGGAAAGATGCTCCCTGGCAAAGACCTCGCCGACGAACAAGTTGGCGGCGCCGACGGGCGCCTTCAGCAGATTGGCCGGCATGATCTTGCCATAACCCATCCAGCCGGATGGACCGTATTGATAGTGCAAGATGCCGCCTATCCCTCTTTCTTGACTGGTAATCACCCACAGGTAAAGGAGAGCGAGAGCGAAGCACGGGAGGAGGAAAGCGAGGGCGGCCGAGGCTCTGGAGGAGCGGGAGGCTTGTCGGCGGGCGAGGATGAGCCACAGAGCGGCGACCGCGAAGAAGACGCCGGTCTGGTAGAAGAGCGCGGCAAGGGCGGTCAGTATTCCAGCGACCGAGAAGGCGCGCAGCCGGTGACGCGGGAGGCCTGCAGGGGCATTCTCTTGAAGGCCGACAGCAAGCGCCAGCGCCGCGGAAACCGTGAAGAGGAGCAGAAAAATATGGGGGTAGGCTTCCGCGGAATAACGCCACATCCCATAGGAAAAGCCCAAGAAGGCAGCGGCGAGGAGAGCCCAGCGCCGGCTTTGCGTCAGCCTGAGGCAGAGCAGAAAAAAGATGGCGACGGCCGCCGCCCCAACCAGCGCACTCAGGGCCTGAAGCGGAAAGATGGCTCCCTCCCTATAGCCCAATGCCTGCCAAAGAGTGAACCAAAGGCGCGCAACCGGCCGATAGAGGAGATGGTGGCGGTCGGACAAGAGCGCAGCCCAGGAGGGGCTGGTCTCAACCTGAAGCGCGTAATAGAGCGGATCGCGGTTGAAGAAGTTGGAGATGTGGGACCAGAGGTAGAGGAGAAGAAAGCAGGCGAAAAGGCCCAAGGCCAGCATCTCGGATTTGAGATTTGAGATTCGAGGTTTGAGGTTTGAAATCCGGGAGGTGAAGGACATGAGCGTTCAACCGGCCGCGGCGAGGGCAGGCTCCCCTCCTTCGATGAGTTCATACACCTCCTGGAGCCTGCGGTAAATCAGAGGCAAGTCGTAAGAGGTTTCCACCAAGCGTCGGCCGGCGCGCTCCAGTGCAAGGCGCAGGAAGGGATTGCCAAGAACCGAAATCACCGCCTGGGCGAACTCCTCGGCGGTGTTTGCCGCGAGCAGATGCTCCCCCGGGATGGCGTCAATTCCGGCATAGCCGACGGGTGTGGAAACGACCGCCGCGCCTGCGGCCATGGCGGTCAAGATCTTCACCCGCAAACCGCTTCCGGCGAGCAAGGGCACGACCATCGCCTGTGCGCGGTGGAGTTCGGGAAGAATATCCTTGACATATCCCAACAATTCTATTCCCGAGAGGTGGGCGAGACGCCTGACTCGCGGGGAAGCATTCGCCCCGATTACCCGGAGCCTCGCCCGCGGGCAGCGCTGACGAATTTTCGGCCATACTTCCTGCGCGAACCAGGCAATCCCCTCTGCGTTCGGAGGCCAGTGAAGAGGGCCCACGAAAAGCAGCCCTCCCTCCTCCTTGGGCGAATTTGCCGGCGCCATCGCCCTGCAATCAACTCCTATCGGGACGACGTGTATTCCGGGAAGAGGCTCGGTCCCTGGGTTCTCTTTCAGCAGATTCCGGAGATGCCGGCGATCCTCTTCGGTTACGCAAATGATGTGCTGGCAATGCGCGCAGGCCCGCGCCTCGAAGCGCCGCAGGTTGCGGTGTTCGATCCGCAGCAGCGCCTTCTCCAACCACCTATGCTGCTGCACAAGATGGCCGATGATCTCTGACTCGACATTGTGCTGATCCAATACCAGAGTCGCGCCGTTACCTTCGGGGAGATATTGCGCCATCTGCAGCCGATCGGCCTGGATAAGATCAAAACTCTCCTTTTCCAAGGCCTCCTGGACGAGGGCTTTCATCTGCGGGTGGTAATCCCTTTGAATGATAAACGACCGCCCCCGGGAGAAGGCCTTCAGCAGGGCGGCAAGGTTCCTGCTGCGCGAGCGAGGCAAGAGACAGGTCTCGACTTTATGACAGAACTTTTCCAGTTCCGCCGCCAAAGTCTGCTCCTCTTCATTGCGAACGAAACTCAAGAGAGTAATACGGTGGCGCTGGGAGAGAAAGCGCAAGGTATGATAAGTTTTTATCTTGGCGCCGCTGTCCAGCGGGTAGGGGAAGAGTTGGGTGAGAAAGAGTATATTCATCGGCGCCTCTCTGAAGCCAGGGCTGGCGAGGGCCGCCGCGCGGCCTCCGCCAGCACCCGGCTGAGATATTCAACATAAACGTCGAAGTTCCACTTTTCTTCCGCTACCTTGCGGCCCGCCAGCCCCAGGGAAACCAAGCGCTTGTCGGAGGACAACAATTCGGTCACTGCATTTCTCAAGGCCCCTTCATCGCCCTCTTCCACAAGCAGGCCGTTCACGCCCTCCTCAATGTAGTCCCGCATTCCGGGCAGGTCTGTGGCCACCACCGCTTTGGCGCTCGCCATTGCCTCAGCAACCGTGGTTCTCCCGGCGGAATGCTGGGTGCCTCGCCGAAGGGGAATTACCACCACGGCGCAGCGGGCATAGAGGTCACGCATCTGGAAGAGGGATTGGGGGGGGAGAAGAGTGAAATTGGAGGGTATTCTCCCCTTCATCCCCGGGCCCTTGACCCACTGACTCCCGGCCGCCACTATCACTCTTGTCGGCAGGCCTCCCAAGCCGCGAAGGAGTGTGTAATAGTCTCTTTGGGTCGCGCCGGTGGAAAGGACAAAGCCTTCGCCGCCTCCGGGGGCGGGGAGAAAGAAGCGCTGGTCGGTGCAACCCCCCTGTATCAGTATTACCCTTTCCCGCGGCAGGCCGGAATGACGGCGCAGAATGGCCAACTCCTCCCGGCTCAGACAAAGCAGAAAGCGCAATTTCCGCAGCAGGCCGGTTGATTTCAGGAGTTTGAACTTCAGGGGAGAAAGCAGATTGTGGGCAAGCATGACATGAGGAATTGAAGCGTTTCCGTGTTGGAAAGCGAGCAATGGTATTCCCACCTTTTCCGAAGTGGAGAAAACCACGCCGTGATGATTAAGCAATGAAAGCCCTTTCCTGGCCAAAGAGAAGTCCAGCCTCATCGCCTCCTCGAGCCTCCGCCAGGGCGGGTTGACTTCAGGATCGGAGTATTGCACCACTCTTCCCCCCAGGCGGCGGGCGAGTTCCCACTCCACGAGGCGCGGGCCCTCCCCATTCTCAGCCGGCTGCAATCTTGCCGTGGCCAGAATCAGCGGGCTGACTCCATTGCTTTCTTGCAGATCAGCCACTCTCTCCCTCCAGAGAACGGGCTTCCGAGGAGAGCAGAACCGGCACTTTCCCCTGCAGCGGATACCACTTGCGGCAGGGCAGGCAGACCAGGCGCCCTTCTTGTTTCAGCAATCCTGATTTGCAGATGGGACAGGCTATCAGATCGAAAAGGTTCACCTCTCGCCGTCTCCTTGCCCGCAAAAGCGAAACCAAGGCGTGGCGAAACAGATTTTCCCAGGCGGGATCCCACCGGCACCAGCCGCGCAGCGTCTTGCGGGGAGGTTCCTTGCCGACCCCGGGTTCGGCGTCCACGAAGAGCTCCTCTTTCACTGCGTCGGCGCTTCGTATTTCGTAGTCAATCTTATCCACCCAGGGGTAAGTGACGAAAAAGAGTTGGGGATTGCGCCAGAAGAAGAGGTGATAGGCGGGGTCGCCTTGGCTCCACGCCTTCCACGTACCTGAAGCAATCGTCTCATCATAGATGGGACGAACCTTCTGCGTGAAAATCAGGCGGCCGTTCTCGCGCCGGACGAACCAGCGGTGAGGAGGCCAGCCACAAAGTTTCTCGGCGAATTCACTGGGACATTCAATATGGCCCCTCTTCCCGACCCGAATCATCTCCGCGAGACAGCGCTCCGGATGGCGCAGATGTTCTAGGAGGTGGGAGCAGATTGTGAAATCAAAGACCTTGTCGCGAAAAGGAAGAGATTCGGCGTCGCCTATTACAAAGGGACGGTCGAGATTGATGGGCCCGCCTCTTTCCCGGTCATCACCCAGGCTTATGTCACAGAGCACATCCGCCCGATAGTGCGGACTATGGCCGGAACCGATGTCGAGCACCAGGTCTTTGGAACGAATGCCCAGACGGAATTTGCGCGCGTGAAAGCGCATTCTGGCTGTAACGACCGCGAGTCTCTCCATTCCCAGCATCAGAATCCTCCTATGCTTCGCAGCAGTGCGGCGCAGTCCTTCACCTTTCTGCGGCCCGCCGGGGAAGGCCAGGCAAGGGCCAGGGCGCCCTTTGCGAGGGCTTCAGTTGTCAAGAGGAGTTTTGCCGCCACCACCGCCTGAGGGCCCAAATGCTTGCGAAAGAGGCGACACTTGGAGCGATAGTAATTGAGCCAGGCGTGTTGACGCATTCGGCGGCTGCTGGCCGCGCCATGGTGGATTATCTCCATCCAGGGCAACAGGAATATCCTCCAGCCGGCGCGCTGCAGCCGCCAGCACAGGTCAACATCCTCGCCATAATGGAGAAAGCCCTCGTCCAACATTCCCGCCTGATCGAGCGCCTCTTTTCTCACCATCAGGCAGGCTCCCATGAGGCTTTCCACTTCGCAGGGCTCGGCTTTTCCGTTCCAGGGAAGCCCGCGGGAGCGATCCAGCAGCAAGATTCTGGCGATCTCCGTCCGCAGGCCGAAAAGGGGGCCCCAGGAGCGCTGTATCTTTCCGCCCGGGCGGCGCAGAAGAGGTGCGGCGGCGGCGGCTTCCCGATGGGAGTCAAGAAACTCAGCCAGCCCGCCGAGGGCGCCGTCGCAGAAGCGGGTGTCGCTGTTCAGAAGCAGAATCAGGCTCCCCCGGGCGGCGGCAATCGCCTGATTCGTTGCGCCGGCGTAGCCGCGGTTTGTGCGGTTCACTATCAGCCGGACCCGGGTAAAAGCCTCCCTCACCATTTCGGGACTGCCGTCGGCGGAGGCGTTGTCCACCACGATCACCTCGTGAGGCACGCGGCAGGTCGCCTGAATGGAACTGAGGCATTCTTGCAGAAGCCCGCGCGTATTCCAACTCGGGAGGCAGATTGAAATCTTCGGTTCGACTTCGCTCGGCCTTCTCGGCTCAGTCAATTCTCGCCTCCTGCCAACCCGCTTTCGCCTGTGACTTCCAATCCGGCGATATTTCCCACAGCGACTCACCGGCGAATTCCCACGTTCGCCGTCCCGCCACGCTCAAGATTTTCGCGCGCGGGATCTTTGTAATTGACTCCAGCCAGGCCAGACGCTGATTGTCCAAATCGCTCACTCCAGCCAGGTAGGTGCGGCCTCCCCTCTCTTCTGCGAAAGCTACTGTCTTCATCAGTTTCTCTAAAGATTTCCGGCCGGTATCCGCCCTGTCCGCCAGCCCCGGCAGGCCGAAAACCTGGCGGCGCGCAAGCAGCGGTATGAACTTCGTCCAATCGTAGGCGAGCGCAAGCACCGCGTCCTCGGGGCCAAGAAATGAAGCAACCTCCTGTGCGGCCTTCATCTCCTCAAGATGACGGGAGTCGTGCCACTCCAGCATCGGTGAAGAGAGGTTGCCAAAAAAGAAGAGGCAAGGAATCAGAATGAAGATCGGGCGTTTGAACACTACCTTCAGAGAATAGGCGGCCAGAATGAAAATCGGGACGAGGGTTGTAATCCAATACTGTTCATCCTCCGGGCACTGGTAGGCATTGAATAACGAAAAGGGAAGAATCCAAATCAGAGAAAAGGGGAGCAGTTGGGGCCTCTCCTTGAAGATCCTCCGTCGGAAGAAAAGCAGCGCACACGCCAAAAAGAGCAGCATCGCCGCAGCCGTCGCCAGGGAGGCCTGGGCGGGGAGCAATCTCCAGTGCGCCCGGCCGGAGAGGAGATCTCTTGTTTTCAGGCCCGTGTAGAAGTTCTGAAACGCGTTCAAGAGACCGGAAAGGGCCTTCCAGGGAGTGGCCGCGGTGAACTCGCTCCAGCCCGGAGTTGGATTTCGCGCGGCCAGCCAGGCAATGAAGTCCGCAGGGGTGGAGATATTCGGATCCCGCACTATCGCAAGGAGGCCGGCGGCGCAGAAGGCGAGCAGAATCGTCAGCGCGAAGATTCCCAGCGCTCTGAGCCTCTTTTGCGGGGCGGCCTCCTCCCAGAGGCGCCAGAGGCTCCATGCCACGGGGAAGAGGGCAAAGCAATTTCCCAGATACCAGAGCGTGGCAAATACCACGCCCAGGGCGCTGAGCGCGCTTGCCAAACCCATGCTTGCCCGACGTTTTGACAGGAAAATGGGAAGGGCTATGCTCAGCAGAAGGGCGGTGAAGCCGGCCATCACATGATGCAAATCTGTGGCGAATTCCCAAAAGACGAAAGAGAAAGCAACCGCGGCGGAAACGAGAAGGGCGAGAGACTTGCTCTTCGTCCAGGCGGCGACGATGGTGAAGACAAGGCCCAAGGCGAGGCCCGCGAGCAAGGCATTGGCAAGTTGAAGAAGGCGCAGGTAGTGGAGGGGATCGTTCCCGGAGGCCTTGTAGATAAGGGCCAGGAAAGGATAGTAGAGAAAGTATCTCGGAGACAATTCCGGCCGGCCGTCGCTCAACATCACCCTGGTAACGTGTCCAATGCCGTCGCCATTGAAATAGTTGGTTCTGGTAATGATGTAAACCGCGCCGGCGAAGAGAATCACGACAAAGAGCGCCCGCGCCGCTTTGCGCGCTATGACCGTTTCTGTTGATCCGGGCGGCGAAGCCTTGCTTTTCATCGCGGCTGGCAACTATTTCTCCTTGATCATGATCTCACCGGCTGGGGCCGGGCTCTTTCCGCGCG
>Ga0299915_10000905_pt1 | contig 21961 bp, 18 predicted proteins | sample RVTome_13_FD_200263 | JGI IMG/M metagenome (GOLD analysis project Ga0299915, IMG submission 200263) | Soil microbial communities from uranium-contaminated site in the Upper Colorado River Basin, Wyoming, United States - RVT92D227 (version 2) ... | reverse complement strand
AGCCATTTTCTAAATTCCGATTTCAGCATTTAGATATTTACCATTGTTCTTGTAACGTACCAAAAATAAAAGTTTTTTACAATAATTCTTATAACAAAAAAATCTTGATAATTAATATTTTTAAGTACAAATTTGTCCAAAAGTGCATAAATATGTCTTAATTGTCAATTTTTGTTTAATGATTCAATTCGACTACTTTCCTGAAAAGTCGAGAGGGCTTGAAGGGCCAAGGATTCGAATGGTTAAGGGTTATTGTCATGATCTCTCGCCCGCCTGTCCCGGACCATGTTAGAGGTTCGTGGGCTTCGCTCGAGCTCACAGAGGTCACTGATCAAAGACTCCAGCCCTCTGTGAGAGAAAGAATTTTTTTCACCCAAAAAATGAAAATTCTTCTTGAAATTGGAATTCAATTTTTATAAGATGGAATGAATCAAATTGACCTTATTATCGCCACCTATCATGTCCCCATTCACCAAGAATCAACAATCCATCAGGACTTTTTGATTTACAGGAGTTCGATATGTCTTCCACATTATGCATCGATCTTCAATCTTCAGAGGTGAAGAGCCTCTATGCGATTTCCCTGCTTCCCCAGTCTCAGACCCACCTCCAAGACTATTTCCATGGGGTGATGGCTATACTCTCTAAACATTTTAAAGTTGGTTATTCAGCACTCATCCTTCATGATTCTAAGAAAGATTCCCTCTATGTTGAAGCTGTCTATGGAATTGAGAAAGATGTTCATCCCCGCGGTTACGATGGCCAGAAAGGATCGATCACAAAAGTCCTCGAATTTCGACAACCGATGGTGATCCAAAATTTGAGCCAAGAGCCTCTCTATAACGAAGTAGTCAAGGGCAACAAACAGATTGGGAAGGTCCGGCCCCCATTGGTTTGCTTCCCTCTCGTCGTTAATGATGAACCAATTGGTGTCATCAACATCAATCCTCTTTACGGACCTCAAAATGAATTTATTGAAGATTTTCAGTTTCTCTCTATTCTTTCAGCCATTATCTCTCCAGTGATCAAGAATTATCTGACGAAAAAAAATGAAGCGGTCCAGAAATTTGGCAAAGGAAAAACAAAATCTTCTCTACTGGATGAAATTTTGGAGGAGAAGCTTTCCGAGGTCTTGAATAAGATCGATCCCGATATGGAGTCGAAGACCCGAATGGGCATCTTTGATGATATCCTTGCAGTGGTGGAAAAGATACTCATCAAGTCGGCCTTAGAGCGGATGGGGTATGTCCAGACCGCTGCTGCCCAATTATTAGGGATCAATCGAAACACGCTTCGGAAAAAAATGAAGGATCTTAAGATCAAATCTCGTTAGTCCGATTGCGGAATGCGGCGTGCGGAATTGAGCCACGAAATCCGCATTTTGAATTCCGAAATCATAATGCCCTTGCAACAAATCCTTTCAGAAGCCATAATTCACCTTGTGACAGATGCCAAGGATCATACCGAAAAGCTAAAGAGCCTCTGCAAGCAATGGGGGGGATCTCTGTTCGGAGTAGCAGATCTTCGTACCTTCAAAAGGGAGGAAATCCTTCTTCCCCTTTCTGTAATCGACTCACTCTCCTTTGGCATCTCGGTAGGCTTTCATCTCTCCGATGCCATTTTGGAAGCGATCGAAGATAGACCCACTCCGCTCTATTTCCACCATTATCAGAGGATAAATATCCTCCTGGACACCATTGCGCTGATCGTAACCTCAGCGATTCAAGACCTTGGACATCAAGCTATCCCCATTCCGGCCTCACAAATTGTGGATTGGAAAAGTCAAAAAGGTCATCTTTCCCATAAGCATGTGGCCAAGGCAGCAGGGCTTGGATGGATCGGACGGAATAATCTCCTTGTCAATGAAGAGTTTGGATCTCGTATTCGTCTGGTCACCATCCTCACCAACCTTCCTCTCTTGCTCAATGCTCCTTCCTTTAAAGACTGCGGCTCCTGTCAGGACTGCCTCCCGGTATGCCCAGCAGGAGCGATTAAGAAAAGGCATCAGGACTTCGATCACCTTCGATGCCATGAACAGCTGAAAACTTTTGCCAAAACCCTCCACTTCAGCCATAATATCTGTGGTGTCTGTGTGAAGGCCTGTAAAGGGCTCACGCACAGAGCATAAAACACATAGAGCATAATAATAACCAAATTCCAAGCACCAAGCTCCAAATAAACTCCAATTTACCAATAATCAAACATTGTTTGGCTGTTGGAATTTGGATATTGGTTATTATTTGATTATTGGATATTGGTCATTGGTTATTTATTAATCCATTTGATGCGTTTGTTGTAATCCCCATATTTCAAGAATGGCAAAATTATTATGATGACTTATGACGTCATCGTGGTAGGTGGAGGTCATGCAGGGATCGAAGCCTCTTTGGCCTGTAGCCGAATGGGGCATCCAACCCTCCTCGTTACCCAAAATGTCGATCAGATCGGTTATATGTCCTGCAACCCTGCGATCGGTGGGTTAGCCAAGGGACATCTCGTGAAGGAGATCGACGCATTGGGTGGAGAGATGGCTAAGGCAACTGACGAAACAGGAATTCAGTTTCGCCAGCTCAATACCGGAAAAGGACCTGCTGTCCGGTCCTCCAGGGCTCAAGTAGACCGTCAAGCATACCGACTTCGAATGAAAAGGGCTGTGGAGCAACAAAAAGATCTCTTTACCAAACAAGCAACGGTGGAAGAGATTTTAGTGGATAAGGATAGGATGGTAGGTGTTAAAACACACCTAAATGAAACCATTCACGCCAAAGCGCTGATCCTTGCTCCAGGAACCTTTCTCAATGGTCTTGTTCATATCGGCCTGACCCAATTCCCCGCAGGCAGAGTGGGGGATCCGCCCTCCATCGGATTATCAGAATCGCTTAAGAAGTTAGACTTTCGAATAGGAAGGCTCAAGACCGGGACTACGCCGAGGCTCGATGGGAATACCATCGACTTCTCCACACTGACTCCGCAGTATGGAGATGAACAACCCCTCCCCTTCTCCTCCGCCACAGAAAAGATCGAAATCAAGCAGGTCCCCACCTATATCACCTATACGAATCATACAACACACGAAATCATTAAAAGCGGTCTGGATCGATCACCTCTCTACCTGGGAATCATTAAAGGAATCGGCCCGAGATATTGCCCTTCGATCGAGGATAAGGTGGTCCGATTTGCAGACAAGAATAGGCACCAGATCTTTTTAGAACCCGATGGCCGAGATACGGTAGAGATCTATCCGAACGGGATCTCCACCAGCCTTCCTTTGGATGTCCAGGTTCGAATGCTGAGGTCGATACACGGTCTCGAAGAGGTCGAAATCATCCGGCCAGGCTATGCGGTTGAATACGACTTTGTCGATCCGACAGAATTGAAGCCTTCCCTCGAAACAAAAAGGATCAGAGGACTCTTCCATGCGGGACAGATCAACGGAACCTCAGGTTACGAAGAGGCAGCAGCTCAGGGGCTGATTGCAGGAATTAATGCCTGCCTCTTTATCCGAGGGAATGAACCTTTGATCTTGAAGCGCTATGAGGCTTACATCGGTGTGTTGATCGATGACCTGGTTACGAAGGGAACCAACGAACCTTACCGAATGTTTACCTCCCGGGCGGAGTATCGTCTCCATTTGAGGGAAGACAATGCTGATCTGAGGTTGAGGGAGAAGGGTCATGAATTGGGGTTGGTGAAGGAAGAGGATTATCGAAACTTTCTGGAGAAAAAAATAGCGATTGAAAGAACGCTTTCCCGAATCTCGGATAGGAGAATTAATCCGACAAAGGAAAATAATGAAATTCTTCATCGCTGGGGAAGCGCTCCCCTAAAGAAAGAGGCTTCCCTTCGAGAACTATTGAAAAGGCCTGAAATCCACTTTACGCACCTCTATGACTTTGATGGAGACCTTGAAGACCTTGGCAAGGAGATCTTGGAGCAGGTAGAAATCCAGGTGAAGTATGATGGCTATATCAAAAGGCAGATGGAAGAGATCGAACGGTTTAAGAAATTGGAAGATTTAAGATTTTCAAAAGATTTTGATTTTGGTTCGGTCATTGGGCTCTCGACGGAGGTTATGGAGAAACTGAGCAAAATCAGGCCTTTCTCCCTAGGTCAGGCCTCCCGAATCTCTGGCGTCACCCCTGCTGCCCTCTCCATCCTGATGGTCAACCTGAAGAAACAAGGGTATCTATAGAAGATTTCGAGTGTTGACCATGGGGTAAGAGATAGAATATTTCTCCAAAATAAACCTTAACTCAACAGTATCACTGAACCACCCTTAAACCTTGCGGTGTGCTTATGGTTACGCTCTGGTAATTAAATGCCCCGATATCATTTCCTGAACCTGGCGGCCTTGAAATCCCGTCAAAATCATCTGTTATCTCACTGAGTGTTATCCCCGCATTGATCAGAGGTGACCCTCGCTGGAGATGAAAGTCATTCCCCGAAATATTAGCAAGTTTGGGATCGATCTGCCATAAATCATTTGAATAGGGGTTTCCATAAGGAAGGTTCTGATCACTCATGAAATGGCAATTGTATCCAACATCCAATCCCGTGAGAGATGGACTGTCTGCATATAAATATGGAAATTCATGGCGGCCTACATCATAAAAGAGATTGTTAATAATCTTTGCATTCGGGGAATGATGAAGTTCGATACCATATCCACTTGGTAAACGATAGGAGAGTTCACTTTTGAATGAATTGTTGACAATAACCATATCTTCAGCATTAAAAACGTTCAACAAACGGAATGCTTTGACAACATTATTTTTTATCACAAAATCTTGGACCGGACTCTCTAACTCTCCGATCATCCACCCTTGCATTCCGTCATCTAAGTTTTCACAGAAATTTTGCTCAAAGGTAATCTGATAAGCTGGTCCCCATGTTTGAAAGCAATCGATATGGGGATCAACATTTTCCGGATCGTTGAGCGTGATATCATAAATTTTGTTCCTCTGTATGATATGCCCTGATCCAAAAAACCGGATGCCGTCAGCATCCATCCCATAAAATGGGCTTAATAACTTAGGTGGGTGTTGCAAGGTATGGCTGATATCATTATTCTCCACAAGATGATTTCTTCCATTGATTTCCACTCCGGTTTGGCCTGCCCGGAAAATCTGATTTCCACTAATGATACAATGACTTGTATTCTCAGAATCTCGGTTGGGGGCCCATAAAAAGATCCCAGCTCGTGTCACATCATGAACATAGTTTGATCTGATTTCACAATAACTCCCGCTCACCGTAATCCCTGTTCCATCTGTGGGATGGTCGATCGTATTTGTGATTTCAAATCCAATAATGTGAACGTAGCTGGCATCAATGGTGAATCCTTGAGTGATGACCTGCCCATCCGCCTGATAGAGGATGGGGTGGTTCGAACTCCCTGAGGTGGTAATTCTTATTCTTTCTTCATAGGTTCCCGTAAGTACAAAACATTGATCTCCTGGGACCATTTTGTCGGAGGCTTTCTGAATGGTTTTGAGAGCAACATTCCTTGAGATCCCCGGATTATTATTATTTCCACTGTTTCCATCGACATAATACGTAACTGCCCACGCTGAAGAGTAGAAGCTTAAAAAGATTCCAAGAAGTATCACTCTTGTCAATATCATTTCAGCACCTCCGTCAAGCCGTGCGTGATACAGCCCAAAGGAGGTACTGCTTACGCCCGGCAGCCCTGCTACCCTATCCCAAAAGATTAGGACTTAGGTCAGAGGCTTTGCGTCCCACTCTTTCAAATGGTTTGCTTTTTACGAGTTTTTTATTTATCTAAATTATTTATTAGCAAATATAGTGCCAAAGGAGGTTGCTAAAAAGATTTTTGATCTTAAAAATAGTTTTTTAAAATTAACAAGTTAGAAACGGATGAATGAGAAGAGGAAGGTTGATGATTTAAAAACTGAATTGAATATTAAAAATGTGACAAAAATTGAGATCGAATTGCAATTTTGTCCTATTCTCTTTGGATAAGATTGAAAGATCTTAGGATCATTTCTAAAGGAGTGGATAGATGAAAAGGAATTAAAGGGTCCATCCCACTAAGGGCGGAGCTTGAATCCTTGGTAGCAACTTTTCAATAAAATAACCGAAAAAGAATCAAGGAGGGTTGACGATAATGGCACTCACTTTAGCCTGATCTCAATCTAAAATGACATCTTCCTTGAGCACAATCTCTCCCCCATTGGGTGTAGCCTCGTAGTACACTATTGTTTCACCATCCTCTATTACAGGTTCTACCTTCTGATATAGATCTCCTTGTTGCACCGTTACTTTAAGCCATTGAGAAGGAACAGAGCTCCGGAGGGTGAGCGGCAGATCATAGAGGGTAGGATCAAGAGAATGGGAAAGGTGCAACCTGATTTCAGAAGAACTCTCAGAGATAATCGTTAAAGTAGAAGAAAGCCTTTCTTGCATGTATCGGACAATCGCTCCAAAGGTATCTACCCAAACATTTTTTGCGAGAAGATGGTCTAGAAAATGAACGAAAAATTCATTATTTGTGACCTCATCGAAATGGACACAGAACCATGCGTGTCGTTGCTCAGCAAGACTCAGATAATCATCCAAATCAGCGATGGTCGTATGCGCATCGATCTCATAGCTACCGATATTTAAGAAGTCAACAGCCTTCCAGTTGGGGCCATCCCCATAATGGTTTAAGAATCCTCCTTCAGGTGCCCATGTTCCTCTTGCCGCGATGTAGTAATGACTTGCTGTGTTTTGCACTTGAGCATTAGATACCCCAAAGGGGTAGGCAAACGATAGGCAGGACTTGGATGGAGTGGCTACGATTATAGCGCTCACCGTAGCATTACCCCTACGAGGACTGAAATCAATGTTGAGAATGCCTTCAGTAACGTTAATGGGTAGGGTAACATCGTAGGCTGTGTTTTTATCAACCTGGACAAATAGATCAAGGTTACTCACCACCTCCACCCCTTCTATTTGCACATCAAAAATACGCCTTTTTGAAGCATTGTAGAGGGTCTCAGCAAATTTGAGCGTCACAAAATAATTTCCATTTGATATCGGAATACTATAGGAGAAATTTCCATAGCGCTCACTCTGGTAGAGAACATAATCCTCGGTCCCCTTGATGGCTTTCTTAGTTACCCTTTCCCTGCCACCTGAGAATAGGGTATCGGCCTGGTATACAATACCTGATTGATCTGTATACTCCTGGCCACCGCAATTGACTGCAAAAATTACTTCTTTAGGAGAACCGGGTCGAGATGCGATGTTCTCATTAATCATTCTTTGCGATTCACTAAGCTCCCACCTCATGTCCAATTCTGGCAATGTAGTGAGATCCAGATGATTCATAGTATGGCTCCCAATTTCATGGCCCTGGCTCTTGACATAACTCCAAGTATCCCAAGATACATGGTAATTAATCCAGCTTGGCATGGTAATGGCAAAAAAGGTTCCCTTAAGGTTTCGGTCATCAAGTAGAGAAAAAGCGTTTGTTATCTGGGAGGAATAGCCATCATCAAAGGAGATGGATACTGCTCCTTTCTTGTTATCACGAAAGTGAGTAATTTCATGTGAGGCGATGGAATAGCTTGGGAAAAAGACTAAAACTAATAAAAGAGACAAGAACCATACTTTGGTATTTTTCATCTAAACACCCCCTGATTTAAAATGTGCCTTTTACGTCTTATATACAATTTGGTATTGCCCTTCGTTCATCAAACTTTATTGGCTTATTATTATTGATTGACCACTTTTTTCTTCACGCAGAAAATGATTGTACTGATTAATAAATCTTCTCTTGTGTACCCTTTCCCAGTTAATTCATCCTCTATATCCTTCGTTAACAATTTTTCTCCTTCAGTCAAAGTATGTTCTTCTAATATGTTCATATAGGAGTGGAAAAGATTTCTATACTCATTGATAGTAATCTTATTTAAATAAGTACTTGCTGGAAACCGATTATTCCTAAGATGATCCCAGGGTGGAATTCGAATGGAAGGTGATCGATCAGGATTTCTCCATTCCATACGATGCCCACCGGAGATGCTGGGAAATAGATGTATATTAATCACAGCGATTCCACGAGTACTGAGGATTCGATTAATTTCCCTGACCAAGGTTTCAACATCCTTTACGTGTTCTAAAACAGCCCGAGAAAATATGAAGTCAAAACTTTCTGATTCAAAGGTCATGTGAGTCGCATCCATAATGCGAATATCTATATCATCAAAGTTAATTGGTTTTCCATACTCTTGAGATATTTTTGAGAAATAATGTTTATCAAATAGAATATGCCTCAACAATGATTTAAAGGCACGCCCGAATCCATTTAACCTCAAAACACGGAAGAAAGTAGAAAAACTCATTCGATAGGTAGGGACAGCAATATCTATTCCAATAACATTCGCACCATCTGTATGGAATAAAGCTGTTTGTATAGCAGTCTGTCCACAACCAATTTCAAGTATTCTAATCTCCTTTAAGGGAAAGCAGACATATTTATCCAAATACCCTCGTAGGTGCTGGAAATCCATAATTGCAGTTTTTGAATTCGAGAAGATCTCATTTCTATGAACATGAAAAACAGATATGGCTGATTCAATCTTGCGACGAATAGATATCTTAGAGTAATCAATAGAGTTCATACATTGATCTTTTCTTCTATAAGGTTAGAAATATATTCAGCCCTTGCTTCCCATGTCTCTCCTTGAACGAAATCGATGCGGGCCTTCTGTTTTTCGGGTGAATCTTTCGCGATCTCTTCTTCAATCTTCTTTAAGAATTCTTCGGGAGTTCGGGCCATTGCTATGATTCCATCATATCGTTTAGACATCTCATAGAAGGGCACAGTGATGACAGGTTTGCCCATGGCCAAATATTCCATTGTCTTTACCGGATTACTATACTCAATCCACTCGTTCTGCTTCCAGAACATCATACAGGCATCGAAGGCCTTCCCATAGTAGGGTAATTGTGAATATTCTTTGTATCCGAGGAAATAGACATTGGGTAACCCTTCAAGCAGACTGTTTCTACCCCCCTTCTCCCCAATCAAGACAAAGGAGATATCCGGACGATGGGTAGCACAGTATTGAAGAATTGTATCGTCATTTTTAGCGTCAAGAGATCCAAAATAGCCCACAATGGGATGCCTAATATTCTTTATATCATCGGGGAGAGGAAGGTGTTCTACCGCTTTATAAAAATGCTCAAAGTCCACCCCATGGGGTACATAGTAAACCCCTCCGTTTCTCAAGCCGAGCTTCTCTTCATAAAGCTTCAGAGAGGCACAAAGAGTAAGGTCTGCTTGACGAGTAAGCTGTTCATCTAATTGAGTTATGTCTTCGGGATTTCTCAACTCGCCATGGGATTCGTACTTATCTATTTGATAATAAAGGATCAGGGCTGGACGAAGGTATCTGGCTACTGTGATGCCAACTGGATTCTCTATCCAGACGATGGGATTCCGGAACTTGAGGACCTTCTGAAGGAACTGGATCTGTATCCTCAATGAGAGTTTGTTGAATTCCCTCTTTACAACATTCCCGTAATAGGGAAAGAGAAGGGGCGTATACACATAGATCGTCTTCTCTGGTTTGAAGAAAGGCTTAAGGAGACTTTTCAATTTTCTCACCAGTCTTTTCTTAAAGGCACTCACTCCAATTTCTCCTACTTTGGGTGTCAAGAATTGGATGTTGTTGATATAGAGGACCCTATTCTCTCTAGAAAAGATTCCCATCCACTGTTTGCACGAGCCATAGGTCTTCCAACTCCAATCATAGGGTGCAAAACAGATGATATTCTTGTTTTTGATCATTCCTTAGCCGCTTCCAATTTCCAAAGATTATTGATGATATGGATGAAGTGCTTCTGCTCTTTCTCCCATTGGTATTGTTGATATATTTTTATCCCCCGTTTCAGGATCTCCTGACATCGCATCGGATTTTGGTATACTTCAACAATCCTCTCAGCAAGGTTCTGGGGGTCTCCTGGCTCAAAAAAGTAAAGCGAATTTTCATCAAAATAATCAAGGATCCCATTTGTTCGAGGCGCAATGACTGGTTTTTTCATGCACAAATACTCAAATATTCGGGTGGGTAGATTTAAATTTGTGAAAGGACTCATCTTGTTAGAGACGATTCCTAAATCAACCTTTTGTATTGCTCCTGCAATAATTTCCAAGGGCTGGTGGCCGTGGTAATGTACGATATTCTTCAGGTTTAGCTCTTCCACCTTCTTCAAAAATTGCTTCACGTAATCACCATCACCATAGACTTTAAATATTAGGTTCGATATTTCCTTTTCTATGAGGGAGATGGCATCGAGGGCTGTATCGATCCCGTGACGTTCCGTGATGACACCGTGGTACATGATAATAAAATCTTTCTTATGAATTCCTGAAACGTTATCCGAATGTGCTTTGAAGATCCTCTCTTGTGGAGAATTCATTACAATGTGAATCTTCCACTCTGGGCAACCCCGAGCTATGAAAAGGTTTCTAAAATCTATATTGGGTGTTAAAACAACATTGGCAAACTTGATACTCCACCTCTCAAGAAAGCGCAATAGCCAAATAGCTGGATGAGATGCCTGGATGGAATACTTCGTCATGTAAACCTCTGGCATTGGGTCGTGAAGGTCGAGAATGATTTTGGCTCCGCTCACGCGAGGCAAGAGGGAACAGAATACGAGGGCGTCCGGCATATTATGCACATGGACTGCATGATAGCGTTTTGTTATATGGTGCATTGACAATTTATAGAAAGCCAGTAGGATAAACCACCCGTATTCCCACAGGTAACGAAGTTTTCCACTCCGAGTACGAATGATGGGGAGCCGAAACACGTGTACCCCATTCACCTTTTCTTCAGGCAGCTCATTAGACCCTTTTAAGCAAAAGATGTCAACCGACATCCCTGCCTCAACCAAAGCCTCAGCTTCTCGCCGAGGCCTCGGATCCGAGGGGTAATAGGAAAATACGACAGATGCGATTCGTATCATGGCTGAAAAATCCGGTTTTTCTCTTCAAAATTTACTTACATAAATCCGAAAGTGGTGAGTGGAAGGTAAAATGTGGTTTTAACCACTTTCTATTCTCTACTTTCCACTCTCTGACCAGGTATATCTCGCCGTAGCCTCATCCTTCCAATCAAGAGATCGCTTCAGCATTTCACTGTTGTATTGTATGTTCCGGGTTGCAGACAAGATGGCATAGTTGATATCACTTCTCGTCTCTTTCCCCATCCACCTCTTCAAAACAACCACTCCAAAGGCGGCGAGACGGATTAAGTAACCTGGGATAAAAACAGGTGTTAACCGAAGTTTGTGCACTTCGGCCCATCTACAATACCAATCCTTGTGTTTCAAACAATCGGTTGGAGTGACATTGAAAATTGCACCATCTTCGCCGTTCTTTAGCCATTTCACCACTGCTTCTACAACATCTTCTGCGTGAATGAATCCCATTCGGTTAAGTCCGTTCCCAATGCCTAATGCAAAAGAATGACCAGCGATAGTGAGAATTTTTTTCATCGGGCTCTTCTCATCACTAAAAATAGGTCCTGGCCGAAAAATGCCGAGCCGTATTCCCTTCCTTTCGCTTGAGAGAAGAATATTTTCGCAAGCGATCTTTTCTGCAGGATAAAGGAACAACAAATCATCTCCCGTCGCTAAAGGCGAAGATTCGGTTAGGCGTGAATCACTACGAATTTCCATTCCATACACCGCTACAGAGCTGATAAATAGGAAGTCTTTTACTCCTGCCTTGACACTCTCTTTGAAAAGTAATTCAGTTCCTCTCTCATTAGGCGTTGGTCGCTCTGTGGCAGGAGGATGAAAGGCCCAAGCGCAATGAATGACCCCGTCAATGCCAGCCACTGCCTTCCGTATGTCCTCTTCTTTCAGGACAGATCCCCATAAGCATTCGTCCACTTCTTCGGAAAATTCCTTACGGGTGACTGTTCTTCGATGGAAAAGCACGCGGATCACGTAGCCTTCCTTCTTTAAGGCCCGTGCCACATGTCGCCCAAGAAATCCTGGATAACCTGTAATCAATAACTTCATGGTCTATGATTTTCGAAATGGAATCTCTTTCCAAATCTCTTCAAGAATTTTTGTGATGGCAAATATCATGTCGTGACTGATAAGCAACTCTTCCTTCCCCTCAATTGTTCGGTAAAAATTACTAATGGCGGTAAATATTCCCGGCTCTCTCTGCACCCTCTTGGTGGCCATTCCAACCACATTGGATAGCGTCCCAGAAATATAGGAGTATCCCTCAAGGACCCCGGAGAAGGCTCTTTTAATTCTATTGGCCGGCCCCCTTCCTTTTGTCACACTGATCAGCATTCGTCTGAGGTCGAGGGTGATGGAGGCTTCTTCGAGAATAAAATGGGCCCGGATATCTGTATTTCCATGTCCCAAAGAGAGCGTGAAAGAACCGATTTGATCTTGACCTTTCAGAACTACATGAAGAAGATCAGGGGAATCGAGTGGAAGGAGATTTCGCCGATTGAGTATGACTCGTTGCTCTTCAACCGAATCCATGACGCTCACAATGAGACTCAAAGGATGATCCGCCCAGTTTTGTAAAACTCCACCCAAAAGTTTATAGGCCCAATGATCAGGATTTCCATAAGGGATCGTGTTACCAGGCCATGAGGCCGCATAGGTGCAATGAGCCGAAATAAGTCTTCCCAGGCTTCCGGAGGCAATCTGCTGCCTTGCCTCAATCACGATTGGCATACCGAGGGTACTATAGTTTGCAGCGAGAATCCTTTCTTCCTCTTTCGCCAACCTCGAGAGTTTAATAAAATCCTCTGATGTCTCTGTGATCGGTTTTTCAACCAAAACATGAGTTCCAGCCCGAATCATCTTTTGGGCGATTTCTGCATGGCTTTGTGGTGGCGTGAGAACGTGTGCTGAATCGGGGTGTTCAGAAGTAAGCATGTCCTCGAGATCTGTATAGAGGTTGGAAATTCCCCACTTCGTGCCTAACTCTTTTACTTTACTGCGATCCGCGTCACAGAGGCAGATTTCCGCACTTGGCACGATCATCTTCAATGCCCGAAAATGCGTAGGAGCAATCATTCCACAACCGATAAGGGCAACCTTCATATAACGTCCCGCCGCAAGTTTCTCCGTCCTTTAATATCTGTCAAACACCTTTTATCCCTTGCCTCCGCTAAAGAAGACCCACTTCGGAGACCCTTTCAAACTACTAAACTTAAGAACACTCTTGATGATTGCCTTTTCCTCTTCGTCAAAAAAGGGGGCCAAATAAAGAAGCGTTAACACGATCCCTCCAACACAAGGAATGACCGCATAATAAACAGAAGCTGGAGCATCTCCCAACATGAAAACAAAAACCAAGAAAAAGACAAACAATCCCCCAATCCATCCAAGACGCACCGCTTCGAGAGGAATGGGAAATACCTTCCTGGCCAAAGCCATCAGGAGAACAGCTGTGAGCATCGTGGTTACATTAAACACAAAGATTGCCCCATAAACTCCCCAGTGTGGAATCAGAAGGTAATTCAGCAACAGACTTAAAAGGGTGAAAAAAACGACAGTCCCGCCGGTCAAGGGGGTTCTGTTTTTGATACTAAGGAGGGATTCTCCAATGTAGTAGACCCCAATAAAAGCGATTCCAGGAAGCATTAAGAAGACCACGGTGCGGGCAGAAAAATAGTCAGGGGGGGCGATGATTGAGAGGAGGGGTCTCGATAGGAAAACGAGAGCGAATGATATCAGGGCATAGGTTAGCATGAGGTACGTCAATAATTTTGAAATCGACCTCCTAAGCTTCGGATGCTCAATATTCCCATAGACAAATGGTTCATAAGCCAATTGGAAAGGGAAGATAAGGGAAATGTAAGCGATCTGTGCAAGTTTATGTCCTAAGGAATAGATGGCTACCTGTTCGAGGTTCCCAAAATACCCCAGTAGATAGATCGCCGAGGTCTCCATCACCAGGTCCCATGACATAGCAAACAGGAGAGGAAAACTAAACGAGAGAAGCCTTTTCACCAATTCTAATGAGAACCCTAACCCTGTCTTCGTGACCACCAAAAAGAGAAATAACAGTCCGACTCCTCCATAGGTTAACACCTGAGCCATCAACACTCCCTCCACACCGTGGGAAAAAATTCGAAGAAGAATAATATTGGTTCCAATGAGAAAAAGAAGGGCTACAAGGTTCGCTCCTATAAAATAGAGGCCCTTCTCTGTGGCTCGGTAATAAGATGTGGTATGAGTATAGACCGCCTGAGCGAAGGCAGATAGACAAGTCAATAGGATATAGTCTTGGATTGCTTTTGTCTCTAACCATTGCCCGAAAAGAGGCATAAGAAAGAGAAGTGAGATTCCTCCGATGAAGAAGAACCCCATAACTGTGATCGCCAGGGTGCTTCCCATAAGTTTACCCATTAGGCCTCGATCTTCACACTCCTTTGCGAAACGGACAAAGCCCTTTTGGGTTCCGACGCTCATCAAGATGATCATGATCTGGGAAGTGACGAACAGGGCCGAAAGCAAGCCGTACTCCCGGAGGGTGAGGGAATGGGTATAGAGAGGGATAAGCAAAAAGGTCACTGCCCTCATACAGCCATTTCCAATGGCATAGATGACGGTATTCTTTCCAAAGCGTTTGAAGTCCATAATCTGTTTCTTTGATGCTCTTACTCTGTTCAACCTTCTTGGAGTGTGTGCCTCTTTACTCCATCCACAACACACTTGATCTGCTCATCCGTGAGTTCTGGAAACATCGGTAGGGAGATAAATTCCTTCGAACACTGTTCGGTCACAGGATAGCTTCCTTCATTAAGATCGAGGAACCGATAGGCCTCCTGAAGGTGAACGGCCACCGGATAATGAATACCGCAATAAATCCCCTCTTCCGAGAGGGAAGCAATGAGATGGTCGCGGTTTTTCACCCTTAAGACATAGAGATGATAAACATGTTTGGCATATTTGGCTTCCGAAGGAGTCATAACCTCCTTCATCCCTTTAAATAAGGTATTGTACCTCTGGGCATTCCTTTGACGTGCCGCATTCCACTGAGGCAAATGTCTGAGTTTGACACTTAAGATTGCAGCCTGGATGCCGTCCATCCGTGCATTCCAGCCGATCACTGAATGATAATACTTACTCTTCTGACCGTGGTCGCGTACCATCCTTATTCGGTTCGCCCATTCGGGGTTATTCGTCACCACTGCCCCTGCCTCTCCATAAGCTCCGAGGTTCTTCCCTGGATAGAAGCTAAAGCAACCTACATCTCCTATGGACCCTGCCCTCTTTCCCTTATACTCCGCTCCGTGGGCCTGACAGGCATCCTCTATCACAAACAAACTATGGTTGCGTGCTATCTCCATAATAGGGTCCATGTCCACCATCTGACCAAAGAGATGAACGGGAATAATCGCTTTTGTTTTCGGTGTGATAACGGCTTCCAACAATGTCGGATCCATATTATAGGTACGCTCATCGACATCTACAAAGACCGGCTGTGCTCCGCAGAAACTGATTGCCTCAGCTGTGGCAATGAATGTGTTGGGTACGGTAATGACCTCATCACCTTGGGTAACACCAAGGGAACAAAGCGCAAGCCATAAAGCCTCCGTGCCACTCCCAACCCCTATGCAATGTTCACATCCGCAAAAAGTGGCCAACTCCTTTTCAAACTGGGAAACGAATGGACCCCCTGAAAAGACAGTCTGGTCAATCACCTGATGGATGGACTCCTCAATCTCATCCCGTATGGATTCATACTGGATTTTCAGATCAACAAACGGAACTCTCGCCATGTTCAGACCCCCTTGTTGATAAATGATGTAACTTATTCTTCATATTGTTAAGAATGATCTTCCCTTTCCTCTGGACAAATCTTAGCTTATTACCACCGCCGACGAGAAGAGAACTCAACCAGCTTTCACAGGAGTCGAATTGACCGTAATATTTGATATCTCTTCCAGACTTCCCTGCAAGGCCAGATTTAAATTGGTAGCCTCCCGGATTAGAAACAGGATCGATCGTCCCCACATCACACCAGCGATAACCGCGTTGTTTTAGCCATTCGATCATTTTCCACCACATCAGATTGGAGGCATTCGTTTTCAAGGCTTCATCACCTGTCGCAGCCAAAACCGGGAGTCCTGTATTTCCCATGGCAGACCAGGCAAGGGCGGCTATGGGTCTACTCTCCAGGGTACATATCGAGATGATGACCTTGAGAGGATCCGGCAAATCCCTTTGAATTGTTCTATATTGATTCATATCGACAAACTCCACAAATTTTTTGCGGGCATGCATTTCTTGATAGATCATAAGAGCAATATCGTAAAGCTCATCCGATGTCCCTTCGATCAACTCCAATTCTCTCTTTTCAGCATTTCCTAATGCCTTTCGCCATTTTTTTTGCATTCCTTTCCTTAGTTCATCCAAGCTGAGGGAGAGGTCGATGAAAAGCGTCCGATTTCCAATCATCCCCTCTTCCCATTTGAATCCTTCATCGTTAAATAAAGTCAGTAAAAAATGATCGCCGTTGTTGATCTCATTGGGAAGAATTCTCAGCCAGAGACGGCGTTTTGAAATATACGTTTTTCGTAAAGCCTTAACCATTTGGCTGAGTGTTTCCACATCCTTCTCTCTTCGGCGAAGTTGCCAAAGGGGGCCTCGAAAGAGATAGGCGATCCCGGCATGAATACTCGGTAATTTAACGATCCTTAACTGGGCGATCGCTACGACCTCGTTCCCCTTTTTCAGCACTAGATGACTTAGATTCTTTTCGCCCCAGCGCACCGACCCATACGACCAAGTCTGGTAGATATTAGCATCGTCAAAATGTTGAAGAAGGTCCGACCAATTAGCCTTCGTCACTTGATCTATTTCAATGGTATAACGTGAATCGAGACCAAGGATACTCATCTTACAGCCCTCAAGAGGTGACTCACGTCCAACTTTCTCTTTAATCCAAGGAAAAACGGGAACCATCGATAAGCTCCAAGAATCTTTAGCCTAAATTCAAAAGCCCAATCAGATGGCCTCACGGGAACTCGTTCGATCACACTACCCTTTATTCCTATAGGCCGATGATTGGAGCTGAAAACCTTCTGATAACCTACTTCATGGGCGATTTTAATGACCCTCTCATCATACACCCCATATGGAAGAGAAAGTAAAGTCACACTTCGCCCTGTCACTCTCTCAAGGGTTTCCTTGGATTCGATGAGCTCTCTTTTTAGAACCTTTTCGCTCATGGGGGACAGAGGAGCATGGGTGACTGTATGAGAACCAATGGCCACCAACTCGGGCGGCAATCCCTTTATCTGATCCTCTGTCATGACTTTTTCGCAAGGATTTTCTTGTCCTCTACCTTCAATCCATTCAGGACTTCGACCCATAAATCCTGTAGGAATAAATAGGGTGACAGGGATTTTTCTCTCTACGAGTTCAGGTAGTCCATTTTCCAACACACTTTGAAACCCATCATCAAAGGTCACCCCGACATAATGAAGGCCGTCGTGAGGAACTACCTTCGTATGAATGGGGATGGCGTGAGCAAATCGATTCAGCTCATCCATCTGTCGGGCAAAACGGGATCGATCCCTTTGATTGATTCCGTGATAATAAAGAATTGCATAAGTGCCTCCGGTCTTCTTACCTTCCAACCTCCTCCCACAGGTATAGATCGAAGTGCCCCACCACACTAGTAAATGAATTGGAATTTGTAATTGTCTCTTAACATGGGTAAGCATCGATCAGTATCTCTATGGCTCTAAGGTGCCCGCGCTAAATCCTTTCACGCCGATTTGATTTCATTCTTTCCTATTCGAGGGCTATGGGTTAATCTGCCTGCGAAGACCCATGCGATCCAAAACAGAATAGCAACGAACGAGCGCCCCTCCGTAATCACTCCTTCAAAAAAATTCATGATCATCCCCATGACCAGGAGAGTGATCGCAAAAGCTTTAAAATCATTGAATGGCAGACGCATTGTACGCCACAGAGGAAGAAATAAAATTAGGCACCAGAGGATAAAAATGATTATGCCCACCCCGATTACGGTAGAAAGATAACCATTATGTAACGAGGTCTTTGCACTCCCGCTCCAAAGAGTCTCTTTATTGCCAAAGAATCGTGGGTCCTCCCAAATCTTTCCTTCCACACCATATCCATAGCCCAAGAGAGGTTTCTCCCTCATGAGGATTAGACTCCCATGCCAAAATTCTGGCCTGCCGGTTAAATCGATCAGTCCTGTTCCTTCCTCCCGATGAAAACTGGAGGGCTTAAGCTGCACAATTGAAAAAACCACAATCCCAATCAGTCCCATAGCAAGTATAAGATTACGTCTCTTTTTCTGGATCAAGCACCAAACACACATGCCCAAAAAAGTGGCGGCGATGGAGGCTCGTGAACCTGTGAAAAGGTGGAAACAAGCAAGCGCGACAAAGAGAACGATCACCATGAATTTCTTACCGAAGGACCCCCGTGAATATTCCCATTGAAGAACAGGATACGAGACCATACAGACACTTCCCAAGGTGTTTGGATGACTCCATAACCCTTGAAAGCGACCGTTCCCATCTCCCCACCATACTCTATTAGAGAAGATAACCAGCGACAGGGAATTGATCAGAATGAAGAAAGAAACAAGAAGAAAAAGGGTATGGAGAACTCCTTCAAGTCTTTGATCTTCGTGAAGCCAACCATGCAACCCAATTAAAAAACCAAAGAGAGCAAGGAATGCAGAGGAGCGGATAAAGGTATAGAAAGGGTCAATCGAATAGATGATTGAGACTAGAGCGAACAATATAAAGAGGCCGAATAGAACGAAATGAAGAGGAACCTTTTCGCTGTGCGACAATCTGAACCTTGTATATTGGATGATCCCCACCACTCCCATCCATAATAGGATACCGATTCTTAAATAAGATCCGAGCGTGGCTTCAACAAGGTCATCAGAATTTGGAGGGATGAAAAGGGCAGATAACCAGGGTGAAAGGCCCACAAAAAAAACAGCTACCTCATATCGCTTGATGGACCAAAGGGTAAGGGCAATGAACGTAAAAAGTCCAATCCCGATGAAGAGGATGATCGTGACAGCATCCATGAGAGAACCTGATCCTCAAGTGAATTCGTCCCAGAATTTGAAATTAAACAGTGGAAGAGGAATCCTTGACTCCTCTTAATACTCGTGCTGGATTTCCAGCGACAATCGTATTGGGTGCCACATCCGTGATGACGACGCTCCCCGCTCCGATCAGGGCATTTTCACCAATGGTGACATTGCAGAGGATAGTGGAACCTGAACCAATGGAAACCCCTCTTTTAACCAAAGTGGGTTCCACTCGCCAATCTTTTTCTGTCTGTAACGAACCCTGGCCATTGGTTGCCTTTGGGTATCTATCATTGATAAAGGAGACCTGGTGGCCCACAAAAACATTATCCTCAATCGTGACCCCCTCACAAATAAACGTGTGACTTGAAATCTTGCAGTTCTTCCCAATGCGGGCATTTTTTTGGATCTCAACGAAGGCCCCAATTTTGGTGTCATCGTCAATGAAACAACCGTAGAGGTTGACGAATTTCGACAATTGAACATTTTCCCCCATCTTTACATCACCGGAGACGCATTGAAACAGATTCATAAGGATACCATTTCTCCCTTATTTTTAATTGATTTATTTGCAGCTTCCAGCATTTTTACAACGCGTAGACCTGCTCTCCCGTCATTCATTGGGATTTTGCCATTGGACATGCATTCAACAAAATATTCGGCCTCGAGCTTTAAGGCTTCAATTTGGTCTATTTTCGGCACCCACATGTCACCCGAGCGATAACTGACCAGCAGATCATATTTTTCTCCATTTTTGACTTCGACTCCCTTATCGTAAACCTTAATTTTCTCATCGGCATCGAGATCGTTCCATACAAGCATCTTTTTATCCCCACCGATCAAAGTGGTTCTGACTTTCACAGGGGACAGCCAGTTGACATTGAAATGGGCAATCATATTGTTGGAAAGAAAGAGGGTGATGTAGGCTACATCTTCCAGGCCATGATTAAAGTGGGCCCTGCCTGTGGCGACCACAGCTTTCGGTGTTTCTTTAATCAAATAATCCATGATCGAAAAATCGTGGGGGGCGAGATCCCAGATAACATTCGCATCGTGATGAAAAAGCCCTAAATTGACTCTCATCGAATCGAAATAATAAAGATCCCCCAAGACACCTTCATCAATTACCTGTTTGATTTTCCTAACCGCACCGCTAAAAAGAAAGGTGTGGTCTACCATGATCTTGAGGTTTTTCCGATCAGCGAGTTCGATCAACTCTTCGGCTTGCGCGACTGTCTGGGTGAAAGGTTTTTCAACGAAAACATATTTTCCGTTTTCAAGGGCTTTTTTAGCAAGATCAAAATGAGTGGCGACCGGAGTAACGACCGCGACCGCATCCATTTCGGAAGAAGACAGGATATCATTCGCATCAGAAGTAAGCTCAATGTTGGGATAGAATTTTTTCGCTCGTTTGAGCATATTGGGGTTGAGGTCGCATATGGAACTAATGGTCATCCCCTCGGTGTTATGAAAATTTCTTACGACATTCGGACCCCAATACCCATATCCAATCACACCCATGTGAATCATCTCTTTCACCCTATCCTTTCACCTTTCTTTAGAAAAATGTTTCTATTGAAACGTTGATTGTTTTCAATAAGCGCCTTTACCAGTGAAAACAGCCCAAGGCGTTTGAATAAGAATTTTAAGATCTAACCATAAGGACCATTCCTTCAAGTATTTCAGATCGAGACGCGCCATCTGATCAAACGTGGTCTTACTTCTTCCTTTGATCTGCCAGAGCCCAGTGATGCCGGGTTTCACTTCCCATGCCCTCCGTTTATGCCAAATATCATATTGCTCATATTCGTAGGGAATGGGAGGCCTTGGCCCCACCAGGGACATCTCTCCCTTTAATACATTGATGAATTGAGGCAACTCATCAAGACTCGTTTTCCTCAAAAGTTTCCCTACAAAAGTAACTCTTGGGTCATTATTAATTTTGTAAATCCGGCTTGGGTTCGTGTGTTCTCCCACGGGAACACGCTTTTTAATGAAATTTTCAATATACTTTTTATGAATATCGGGATCATTATTGTGGACCATGGTTCTAAACTTTAATAAAGTAAATCTTCGCCCGAGAAAACCGATTCTTTCTTGTCTAAAAAGAATGGGACCTGAAGAGGTTAGTTTGATGGAAGCGGCCGCTATAACCATGAAGGGCGAAAATAGAAGTAATCCAATGGTGGAACCAATTATATCGACGATGCGTTTCCAATGAGGCAAGCTGCGAACCAAGAATTGTTCCATTCCATCTAGGGTTCTCCCCCTTGGCTCTTCATGACCCTCCGAGGAGAGAAGTGGATTTCCGAATAACTCTTGAAACATCGAATGATTTAGCTGACGACGGTGGTCAGGACGTTGAAATTTATTGAAATCACCTTCATGATCCGTTTGCCACCGAGTGGGGTAAGTGTAAATCTTAAATGACTGTATGAAAGCTGCATCCGGAATGCCCTGTAGGATATGTTCAGCAAATTTATAGGCACCTTCCGTAGAGGTGTTAACTAGAATGACCCCTATCTCCTTTTCCCCGAACCATCCCACTTCATCGGTGAACCTGATCCGATGCATTAGTGTCTTTACTAACCCCTCTTGGTCAACCGAGGATTCACTTGGATACTCGATCCTAAAAACCACCAGTGAGAATTCATGGCGCGTTCGTTCCGTACGAATCCGCTCCCGTTCAAGAAGGAGTCGAAATTTTTCTACAGAGTGAATTTCGTTAAAACCCCCTCTCTTCGCTTGGTTGCGGTTACTCTGAAACAAATTAAACCGTTCCCGAAGTTTTTGAATCAGCATTTTCTTCATCTCAGCCGTGCTCTGCATTATCCAAGCCTCTGGTATAACCATTCCGGTATA
>Ga0299915_10000904_pt1 | contig 21964 bp, 20 predicted proteins | sample RVTome_13_FD_200263 | JGI IMG/M metagenome (GOLD analysis project Ga0299915, IMG submission 200263) | Soil microbial communities from uranium-contaminated site in the Upper Colorado River Basin, Wyoming, United States - RVT92D227 (version 2) ... | reverse complement strand
CCACCCCGCGCTTGACCATGGAATACTTGCGTGGCACGACACGGATTTTAAACCCTTTGGGTAACGAAAACAACCTCAATGTTTGCCAATGCACCACGAAAGCGTGAAATTGCCGTCAAAGTGACGTCAATTAATTCACGCCTTCTTGCGGGCGCCTTCCAATCGCCGTCCCACGGATACGACCCCTCGCACCGACTCCAGCTTGCTCAAGAGCCGCGTCAACTGCCCGATGCCGGTGGTCTCCAGGGTGACGAAGATGGAGATGGTGCCGTCGTCGTGCTCCTGGGTACGCACCCCCACCATGTTCACCCGCTCCTCGGCCACCATGGTGCTGATGTCCCGCAGCAGCCCCACCCGGTCCCAGGCCTCGATGTGCACGGCCACCGGGTACAGTTGACCGCGGCGGCGGCCCCACTCCACTTCGACTAGACGCTCCCGCTCGTCTTCGTTCAGGATGTTGTGGCAGTCCTGGCGGTGGATGGAGACGCCCTCGCCGCGGGTGACGTAGCCGATGATGGTGTCGCCGGGGACCGGGTTGCAGCAGCGGGCGAGCCGGGTCAGGAGGTCGCCCGTGCCCAGAACGGCCACGCTGGTGGTGTACAGGGGGCGCGCCGGAGGCTCCACCGTCCCCACGGCCTCCTGCTCCTCCTGGAGCAGGGGCGCCAGCTTCGTCGCTATCTGCTGGGTGCTGATATCGCCGCAGCCCACCCGGAGATAGAAGTCGTCCAGATCCTCATAGTTGAACAGCTTGAGGAGATCGTCCTCCACCTCCGATAGGCTGGTCCCCAGCCGGTGCAGCTCCTTCTCTGCCATCTCCTTGCCCCGGGCTACGTTCTCCGTCCGCTCCTGATGCTTGAACCACTGCCGGATCTTGCTTCGGGCGTGGCTGGTGCGGATGTAGCCCAGGTTGTGGTTCAGCCAGTCCCGCGAGGGCCCCCTGGACGACTTGCTGGTCAGGATCTCTACGGCCTCGCCGTTCTGGAGCTGGTAGTTCAGGGACACCAGGCGGCCGTTCACCTTTGCCCCCACGCAGTGATGGCCCAGGTCCGTGTGCACCCGGTAAGCGAAGTCCAAGGGGGTGCTACCCCTGGGCAGGTCCTTGATCTCACCCTTGGGGGTGAACACGAACACCTGGTCCTGGAAGATGTCGGTCTTGACCGCCTCCACCAGCTCCTCGGCCTGGGATATATCGCGGTGCCACTCCAGGAGCTGCCGCAGCCAGGCCAGACGCTCCTCATAGCGGAGGTCGCGCTTAACGCCCTCCTTGTAGCGCCAGTGGGCGGCGATGCCGTACTCGGCGGTGCGGTGCATCTCGTGGGTGCGGATCTGCACCTCCAGGGGGCGGGCGTTCAGGCTCATCATCGTGGTATGGAGGGATTGGTACATGCTCTCCTTGGGGTTGGCGATGTAGTCGTCGAAGGTGCCAGGCAGGGGCCGCCACAGGCTGTGGATGATGCCAAGGGCGTTGTAGCAGTCGGCCACGGTATCGACCAGGATGCGCACGGCCAGGAGGTCGTAGATCTCGTCCACGCTCTTCCCTTCGGCGGCGTACTTCTCCATCTTCTGGTGGATGCTGTAGATGTGCTTGGCGCGGCCCTGCGCCTCGGCCCTCAGGTCGTGTCTGAGCAGCTCGGCGCGGAGGATGTCGGTGACGTGGGCCACGTAGGCCTCCCGGGCCTCCCGCTTGGCGTCCAGCATATCGGCGATGAGCTTGTAGCGCTCCGGGTGCAGGTAGTGGAAGGCCAGGTCCTCCAGCCGCCACTTCAGGTCCCATATGCTGAGCCGGGCCGCCAGCGGGGCGTAAATCTCCATCGTCTCCTTGGAGATGCGCTGCTGGTCCTCAGGGGGCAGGGCCCAGAGGGTCAGCATGTTGTGGAGCCGGTCCGCCAGCTTGATGATGACCACCCGCAGGTCCTGGGCCATGGCCAGCAACATCTTGCGCAGGTTCTCGGCCTGGATGGCATCGTCGCCGGGGCGGGTCTCAGGCGCCTGGTAGGGGATCTGGCCTAACTTGGTCACGCCCTCCACCAGGGTGGCCACCTCACTGCCGAACCGCTTCCTGATCTCTTCATTGCCGACGCCGCAGTCCTCCTGCACGTCATGGAGGAGCGCCGCGGCGACGGTGTCCGCGTCCAATTGCAGGTTGGCGATGGTCGCAGCGGCGTGCAGGGGGTGGGTTACCGCGGGATCGCCCGAACGTCGAAGCTGGTCGGCGTGGCACTGGATGGCGAAAGCCAGCGCCTGCTGCACCAGCTCTATGCCTTTGGCCGGCAGATATTCGCTCACTTTGGCCAGGAGGTCCTGGCCCAGATCAACCTGCTTAACTGTCATAGCCCAGATTCAAGTTTAGCACTTCTGTCCAGCAGCGCTTAAGACCCGATGCGCTTCGGCCGCCGCGAGGAGAGCCAGAGACGGCAGATGCCCCAGTCCACCAGCCGCGGTGACAGCTCCTTCAGCGCCACCGCCGCCCTATCCCCGAAGGTGACGAACACGTCTCGCCCCCCGTGGCGGGCGGCCTGGACGATCTTGTGAGCCACGGCCCTGGCCGGCGCTCCCCGCAGCAGCCGCGAGGGCCGCGGCATCTCCAGCTCGCGGATGGCGTTCTCGTGGAGACGGGTGATAGTATATCCCGGCTGTGTGGTGACCACAGTGATGCCGTACTCCGCCAGTTCCAGGCGCAGGGCATCGCTGATAGCGTTGAGGGCCGCCTTGCTGGCGCAGTAGATACCGCTGTAGGGAGTGACGAGCCGCCCGGATACCGAGGAGATGTTGATGATGGTGCCGGTACCCTGCCTCTTCATGTGCGGCACCACGGCCTGTACTGCGTGGATCACCCCGAACAGGTTCACCTCCAGCACGCGCCGCATGTTCTCGATCTTCCCCTCAGCGATGGTGGCGTGCAGTTCTATGGCGGCGTTGTTGACCAGCACGTGCACCGAGCCGAACTCCTGCACGGTGCGCTCCACCATGCCCTGTACCGCCTCTCGGTCGTTCACATCGGTGGGCACCACCAGTCGACGCCCGGGCAGCGCCGAGAGCTCCTCCGCCAGCGCCTCCAGCGCCTTCTGGTTGCGAGAGGCCAGCACAACGTTGCTGCCGGCCCGCGCGAACTCCCGCGCCGTCTCCCGTCCGATGCCGCTGGAGGCGCCGGTTACGACAACGGTCTTGCCGCGTAGCTTCATGGACAATTCCTCCTCCGTGCGTGCTCGCGTCCGAAGGCAGGTGGGCCCCCTCCTGTCACCCCGAGCCCTTCAGCTACGCTCAGGATAAACTCCGCGAAGGGCCTTTCATCACGGAATGGCGGACGCTGGCGAGCGCCAGATTCTTCGCTGCGCTCAGAATGACCCGCTGAGACCCCCTCCTTTTGCATCACCAGTAGGCTTTTAGTATGCTCGGCATCGAGCTACAGGACAAGGAGTATGTCGCGACAGTACCGAGTGCCCAGGGGAACCCTGGACGTGCTCCCCCAGGAGCAGTCCTGCTGGGACTTCGTCTACCGGACCGCCAGCCAGCTCTGCGCCACCTTCGGCTACACCCGCTTGGAGACCCCCGTCTTCGAGGAGGCGGCCCTCTTCGTTCGCGGCGTCGGCGAGGTCACGGATATCGTCCAGAAAGAGATGTATGTCTTCCAGGACCGCGGTGGCCAAGAGTTGGCCCTGCGTCCCGAGGGGACGGCCCCGATCTGCCGCGCCTACCTCCAGCATGGCATGCACGTCTTGCCCCAGCCGGTTCGCCTCTGGTACTGGTCGCCCATCTTCCGCTATGACCGGCCCCAGGCCGGGCGCTACCGGCAGCACACCCAGCTCGGTGTGGAGGCCATCGGCGAGGCCGACGCCAGCGTGGACGCTGAGGTCATCGAACTGCTCTGGCGTCTCTACGAAGAGCTGGGCTTGACCAGCCTGACCCTCCACCTGAACTCCATCGGCGACCCCAATTGCAGGCCTGGCTACCTTCAGGTCCTGCGGGACTACTACCGCGACAAGCTGAAGCTGGTCTGCAACGACTGCGAGGGCCGCTACGAGCGCAATCCCATGCGGCTGCTGGACTGCAAGCAGGAGCGCTGCCAGCCGGTCATCGCTGGGGCGCCCCCATTCACCGATTGCCTGTGCGACGCTTGCGCCGAGCACTTCCAGCGGTTGCGCTCCTATCTGGAGGATGTGGGTATTCCCTATGTGCTGAACCCCCGCCTGGTGCGGGGCCTGGACTACTACACCCGCACCGTCTTTGAGGTGCAACCTCCGGAGGAGGGAGCCCAGAGCAGCATCGGCGGCGGCGGCCGCTACGACGGCCTCATCGAGCAGTTGGGTGGGAGGCCAACCCCCGGCATCGGCTTCGGCTGCGGCGTGGAGCGGGTGATCCTCAACCTGAAGCGCCAGGAGGTTCCCCTGCCCGACCATCAGAAGCCCCAGGTTTACGTGGCCTGCCAGACGGCGGCCGCCCGCAGCCAGGCCTTCCGCCTGGCCTCCGACCTGCGGCGGAAGGGCATTTCAGCCCTGGCCGCCAGCGGTGGGCGCTCCCTCAAGGCCCAGATGCGCCAGGCCGACGCCCTGGGCGCCGCCTACGTCGCCATCATCGGCCAGCGCGAGTTACGGGAGGGCGTGGTTGCCCTGCGCCGCCTGGCCGACAGCTCCCAGGAGACGGCGCCCCTGGCGGAGGTGGCGGAACGCGTCCGCTCACCAGATCCCGGCTAGCCCTGTGCTATAATGTCATCGGGCCCCCAGATTCGGGGGGCCTGTTCGCGTTTGGACGAGATCATGTGGGACAAGCTGAGCGAGACAGAAAAGCGCTATCGCGAGATCGAAGCGGAGATGGCCCGGCCCGAGGTGGCCGCCGACTACGAGCGGCTCCAGGCCCTGGCCCGAGAGCACGCCTCCTTGGAGGAGGTCGTGTCCCTGCTCCACGAGTACCGCCGCCTCCAGGACTCGCTGGCCCAGGCCCACAGCATTGTCCAGGAGGGGGGCGACCCGGAGCTGGTGGCCCTGGCCCGCCAGGAGATCGCTCGCGATGAGGCTCAGATGGAGGCCCTGGAGGAGAGGCTCCGCCGCGCCCTGGTGCCCAAGGGCCCTTACGACGACAAGGACGTCATCGTGGAGATTCGGGCCGCTGCTGGGGGCGAGGAGGCCTCTCTGTTCGGCGGCGACCTCTTCCGTATGTACAGCCGCTACGGCGAGCGGCAGGGCTGGGGTGTAGAGGTGATGGACTCCCACCCCAGCGACATGGGCGGCTTCAAGGAGATCGTCTTCGAGGTCCGCGGTCGCGGTGCCTACAGCCGTCTGAAGTATGAGAGCGGCGTCCACCGCGTGCAGCGCGTCCCCCTGACCGAGGCCAGCGGTCGCATCCACACCTCGACCGCTACTGTGGCCGTCCTACCAGAAGCCGACGAGGTGGACATCCACATCGATGAGAAGGACATCCGCATCGATATCTTCAACGCCAGCGGCCACGGCGGCCAGAACGTCCAGAAGAACGCCACCGCCGTGCGCATTACCCACCTGCCCACGGGCATCGTGGCCGTCTGCCAGGATGAGCGCTCTCAGCTCAAGAACCGCATGAAGGCTATGGCTGTGCTGCGGGCCCGCATCCTGGACCTGGAGCAACGCAGGCAGCAGCGGGAGATCGACTCCGCCCGCCGCGCTCAGGTGGGCAGCGGCGAGCGCGCCGAGAAGATCCGCACCTACAACTTCCCCCAGGACCGGGTGACCGACCACCGCATCGGCTACACTCGCCACAACCTGCCCGCCCTCCTGGACGGCGAGCTCGAGGACGTCATCGAGGCCCTGGCCGAGCAGGAGCAGGCCCGCCTGCTGGAGGCGCAACTGACGTGACCATACAGGAGGCGCTCCGCCAGGGTAGCCGCCTCCTGGCCCAGGTCGGGAGCGACGAGGCGAACCTGGAGGCGGAGCTCCTCCTGACCCACGCCCTGGGCCCTTCGACAGGCTCAGGACAGGCTCTGGACCGCGTCCACCTCTACCAGCGGCTCCGCGATGAACTCTCTCACGAACAGGAGCGGGCCTACTGCGCTCTCATGGAACGCCGCCTGGCCCACGAGCCCGCAGCCTACATCGTCGGTCACAAGGAGTTCTACGGCATCGACTTCCAGGTCACCCCGGCGGCCATCATCCCCCGACCAGAGACGGAAACGCTGGTGGAGTTAGTCGTGGCCTTCGCCAGGGAGCGCTTTGCCGACAAGCCCTTTACGCTGGTGGATGTGGGGGTGGGCTGCGGCGCCATCGCCGTCGCCGTCGCCCACGAGCTCCCCCAGGCGCAGGTGATCGCCACCGACATCTCCCCGGAAGCCCTAGCCCTGGCCCAGAGCAACGCCGAACGGCACGGCCTGGCCCAGCGCATCCGCTTCCTTCAGGGCGACCTCCTGGAGCCCCTCCAGGGTTCCGTTCACCCTGAGCCGAAGCCCGGCGGCAGCCGGGATTCGAGTCGAAGGGCCAGTCCTGAGCCTCGTCGAAGGGTCGACATAGTCGCCGCCAACCTCCCCTACGTGCCTACGGCCGACTGGGAGCGGCTGCCACCCGAGATCCGCGAGCACGAGCCGCGCGACGGCGTGGACGGCGGGCCCGACGGCCTGCGGGTTATCGAGCGGCTGCTGCGCCAGGCCCCGCAGTATCTTCAGCCTGGCGGCGCCCTCTTCGTGGAGATCGGCGACGAGCAGGGGCAGGCGGCGAGTGCGCTGGTCCGAGAGGCCTTCCCCAACGCTCAGGTCGAGGTCAGGCCGGACCTGTCGGGCCTGGACCGGGTGCTGGTAGTGAGGACGTGAGCGCTACCGGCTGAGCTGGTAGACCTTGCCCTGGGCCAAGACCGAAGGGAAGCTGTTCAGTGAGGTTCAAGCTTCGCCTGTGCCTACTTCGAGCGCCGTCAGTCAAGAGCGGCGTTGTCGCCTTAGGGGCGGACGAAGTCGTAAGTGAATTGAAGATCGACGCCTCCCGCAGCGTAACGCCCCGAAAGCCCTCCAAGACGATCCGCACCTTCTCCTCAGGGGTGAGCTTGCGGCGGGTAACTCCCCTCACCCTGCGAATGAACTGCTGGGTCTCTTCGCTCCCCGCCTCCGTGCGCACTTCCGCCGGGGAATGCTTCTCTTGCACCGCTCCGCTCCCTTCGCTCTGTTCAGGGCAGGCTCTTTCTTCTGGGCAGCACCTTACTGCCCCTGGGGGAGCGAGAGCAAACCCTCAGTCGTCCATTAGGAACCGCTTATATAGAGTCCGAAAGTCGCTGACGCCGCACATTCCGCGACGGCTTCTCTATGCGGTACTCGGTCGTGGTCGGGCGACAATAGCCGTCATCGCGCACGGTGAAGGCGCTGAAGTGAGACATTATCCTCTGCCCATCCCGACCGCACTGGGGGCACGGCAGCGGCAGAGATGCTTCCCGCATGGGTCGGACGGCCTCGTAGACGCTATCACAGATCTGACAGCAGTACTCGTACAGTGGCATCTTGGCCCCCTAAAGCGCTCTCACAGCGATATCTTACACCTCTACAAGCCATGCTGGCTCCTGGCGACGCAGCCGCTCGATGAAAGCCGCGGCGTTCACGTCCCGCTCCAAGATGTAGGCGATGTAGCTGCGTAGGTGCCGCTCCACCTCCTGAGCCAGGGGTGGCGGCACTTTCAGGCGAGCAACCTCGTTATACGATCCCCGTTGTAGCAGGCGCAACACCTTCAACCCGTTCAAAGAGAGCATCCGCGGCCCAGCCGTTCCCGGGGCGCAAGAAGGACAGACGACACCCCCGCTCTGAGGGGAGAAGAAGTTCTGCTGGGGTTGTAGGGTCGAGCCGCAGGTCACACAACGCCCTAGCTCCGGCCGGAAGCCGCTGTCCTCCAGGAGCCGCATCTCGAAATAGCGCAGCGCCAGGTCCAGCCCTGAGCCCCCCGAAGGGTCCAGCCCTGAGCCCCCCGAAGGGCCGAAGTCCTCTGTACGCTCTAAGTGACGCAGGGTCTCCAGCAGAAGCCGATAGGTGGCGAAACCCGGCACCCGCTCTGGCGTCAGGCGGTCGACCAGTTCGGCAGCGTAAAGGGCGCGGCTGAGCCGGTGCAGGTCCTCCCGCAGCGCCTGGAAGCTCTCGATGGTCTGGCAGCCGGCTACCACCTCGTTGACGCGGCCCTGAGCTAGCTGGACCATGCAGCGAGTTAGGGGTTGCAAGTGCCCGGCCATGCGACTGGTGGTCTTGCGCACCCCCTTCGCTTTCGCTTCCAGCTTACCATAGGCTGTGGTGTAGAGCGTGAGGATACGATCAGCCTCCCCCAGCCGGCGCTGACGCAGGACGATCGCCTCTGTCTTGTACAAGTGGGGCGGCGCCATCAGTCCCGCATCTCGTGGCGCCCCTCCAAGGCGCGGGTCAACGTCACGTCGTCGGCGTACTCCAGGTCGCCACCCGCCGGGAGGCCGCGAGCCAGGCGGGTCACCTTCAGAGACAGGGGCCGCAGCAGACGGGCCAGGTACATCGCCGTCGCTTCGCCCTCCAGGTTGGGATTAGTGGCCAGGATCACCTCTCGCACCTCCTCGGAGCGAAGGCGGCCCAGGAGCTCCTTGATCTTTAGCTCCTCTGGCCCGATGCCATCCATGGGCGAGATGGCCCCGTGCAGCACGTGATACAGGCCTCGGTACGCTCGCGTCCGCTCGATAGCCAGGATGTCCAGGGGCTCCTCCACCACACAGATGACGCTGCGCTCCCGTTGCTCGCTGGCGCAGATGCGGCAGGGATCGACGTCGGTTACGTTCTGACAGATGGAGCAGAAGCCAACCTTCTCCTTCACATCCAGGATGGCAGCCGCCAGGGCCTGCGCCTCGGCCGCAGGCATGCGCAGGAGATAGTAAGCCAGCCGCTGAGCGCTCTTGGGCCCGATGCCCGGCAGCTTGTAGAACTCCTCGATGAGGCGGGCCACCGGTGCCGCCAGGGAATGGATCGGTTCGTTCAAGGCGTGATCACCTCGGGAGATCTGACCGCTGAGGTCGAGCGCACGGCTAGAGGCCAGGGATGCCGAGGCCGCCGGTAAGCCCCGCCATCTGCTGTGCCTGGCTGCGGCGAGCCTTCTCCAGCGCCTCATTAATCGCCACTACGATCAGGTCCTGGAGCATTGGCACATCGTTGGGATCGACCACCTCCGGCTCAACACTGATAGAGATGATCTGGGGCTGGGCGTTCATCACCACCTTCACGGCGCCCCCGCCGGCCGAGGCCTCCACTACCGTCTCCTCCAACTGCTTCTGGGCCTGGGCGATGCGGGCCTGGAGCTGCTGGATCTGCTTCATCATCTCACGGTTCATGCCGCGCTTCGCCACCTTCTGCTCCTTTCTGCCCAACGGGCCTCGCCCCCAACTCTCGGGCTGCCTGCACCAAGTGCCCTCCCATGCTTCGCTCAGGCCTGGGGGCCCGCGGCGAATGCACGTAGGTCACCTTGACCTTTCTGCCCAGCACGGCCGCCAACAGCTCTTCCAGTCGACGGGCGTACGGCCCCTTCTCGATCCGCTCCAGGTGGAAGGTGTGGTAGAAACCGAGGGTCAGAGCCTCCCCTTCCAGCGACTTCACCTCGCAGGAGCCGTTGAGGAGGGCGGTCAGCTGCTTGTCCGTCTCTCTGCAGAGCTGTCGCACCTGTTCTACCAGGGCCTGCTCTGAGCCTGTCGAATGGTCCACTTGCACACTGTCCGTCCGCGCGGCCAGGCCGACGGCAGGGAGCGCTGACGCCAGCTCGGGGGCCTCCATCCCCTGCGTTGGGTCGGCGGCGGCCGCCACTGCCTCCGCCTCAGCCAGGGAGCTGCCGGGTCGCCACGCCTCCTCGGTGGCAGGGGGAACCGGCTCCACCACCAACCGTTCGCCCGCGGCGATAAACTCCACCAGGGCCAGCTCCAGCGGCAGTGAGGACTGAGGGTCGTCCCGGAAGTCCGCCCGGCCGAAGGTCCGCAGCGCCCGCACAATGTCGGCACCCTCCATCCCCACCGCTGCGGCCTTCACCTCCGCCGCCGTCTCTTCGGGCAGGTCCAGGGCCTCGGCGGCGCCTGCTTTCGCCAGGAGCAGGCCACGCAGGTAGCGCACCACCTGTCGCGAGAACTGGCGTATGTCCACGCCATCATCCCGCGCCTCAGCGATGAGCCTGAGTCCTCCAGGCAGGTCGCCGCCCAGGGCGCAGCAGGCCAGTAGGCCGCTGCGTACGTCCAGACCGAGGCCCAGCGCCTCCTGCACCTGCTCCAAGCTGGCTGACGGGCCGTAATAGGTCACCACCTGCTCCAGGCCGTTGATAGCGTCCCGCAGGCTGCCGGTGGCCCCGCGGGCGATTTCCTGGAGGGCCGCTTCCTCCAGGGAGTAGCCCTCTTCCCGGCAGATATGGCGCAGCCGTTCCACTACCGCCGGCAGGGGGATACGCCGCAGGTCGAACCGCTGGCAGCGCGAGATGATGGTGGCCGGCACCTTGTGGGGCTCCGTGGTGGCCAGCACGAAGATGATATGGGGTGGCGGCTCCTCCAGCGTCTTCAGGAGGGCGTTCTCAGCGCTGGTGCTCAGCATGTGCACCTCGTCCAGCAGGTACACCTTGTAGCGGCCAGACATGGGGTTCAGCACCACGTTCTCCCGGAGCTGCCGGATGTCGTCGACGCTGTTGTGGCTGGCGGCGTCCTGTTCGATGAAGTCTATGGCCCGCCCTTCCAGAAAAGCGCGGCAGGAGTCGCACTGGTTGCAGGGCTCCCCCTGTACAGGCGAGGCGCAGTTGGCCGCCTTGGCGATGAGCCTCCCCAGGCTGGTCTTCCCCGTCCCGCGGGGGCCGCACAATAGGTAAGCATGGGCCAGCCGCCCCGAGGCCACCGAGTTACGCAGGGTGCGGGTCACCGGCTCCTGCCCCACGACCTCAGCGAAGGTCTGGGGCCGCCACTTGCGGTACAGGACCTGTCCTGAGCCTGTCGAAGGGACTTCGCTCACTACGGGGTTATTATAGGGTCGCGGGCGACGAATTCACAGAGCGCTTGCTGAATCGGCCGCACGTAGCAGCTCCTCTTCCCGCGCCCTCATCCACCGCTCCTCCTCCGGCTCCGCGTGGTCGTAGCCCAGCAGGTGCAGGATCCCGTGGACCAGCAGATGCGCCACCTCCGCCGCTACCGGGCGGCCGGCCGCGGCCGCCTGCCGCTCCGCCGTTGGGTAAGCGATGATCACCTCGCCCAGCCGCAGCACGCCGTCGGGAGCGGCGACGAATTCCTCCCCTTCTCGCAAGGAGAAGGAAAGCACATCTGTCGCCTCGTCCTTCCCCGCATAATCGCGGTTCAGCTCCCGCACGGTCTCGTCGTCGGTGACCACGACCCCCAGCTCGGCAGCGAGGAGCCCCTCTGCCTCCAACACGCGACGCGCAACTTCCTCGATCCATTCAGCAGACATACGGGAAGCATATGGGTCATCGACGGAAACGAGGATGGAATATGTAGAGGATGTCGCCATGAACAGACGCGCCTCTTGCTTAGCCGAAGACTCTCACCGCCGCCTCGGAGGCCTCCAGCAGCGGGTTGGGGAACACCCCTACCACCAGAAGGCCCACCACCGCTACGGTCATCGCCAGCCCCAGATAGGGCCCAGGCTGGATGCGCTCTTCGCTGGTCGGCTCCCCTGTGTACATGTGGAGCACCACCCGTAGGTAGTAATAGGCAGAGACGACGCTGTTCAGCACACCCACAATGGCCAGCCACACCAGGTCGGCTCGCACGGCGGCGTTGAACACGTAGACCTTGGCCACAAAACCGGCCGCGGGCGGAATGCCCGTTAGGGAGATCAGGCACAGGGTCAACCCCAGGGCCAGGAGGGGCGCCCGGCGCGCTATCCCCGAGTAGTCGGCGATGTCGTCGGAGCCGATCTTGCTGGAGATGGCAATGACAGCGATAAAGGCGCCCAGGTTGGTGAAGGCGTAGGTGCCCAGGAAGAAGATCACAGAGCTGGTGCCCAGCAGGAGTTGCGGGTCGGCGGCGGCGACAGCAGCGAGGCCGATGAGGAAGGTCCCCGCCTGGGCGATGGAGCTGTAGGCCAGCATCCGCTTGATATTGGACTGGACCAGGGCAGTGAGGTTGCCCAGACTCATGGAGATGGCGGCGATGACGGCGAACATGGTGGACCACTCGCTGGAGATGAAGCCGTCGCCCAGCCCCACCACAAAGACGCGCATCACCACAGCGAAGCCGGCTGCCTTGCTGGCCACTGATAGGTAGGCCGTGACCGGCGTAGGGGCGCCCTCGTAGACGTCGGGCACCCACATCTGGAAGGGCACCACCGCCATCTTGAACCCCAGCCCGGCGGTCAGGAACACTGTGGCCAGGACCAAGGCCGACCGGGTATCCGAGTCCGCCTGGGCCACAAAGTCGGCGATATCGCTGAGGCTGGTGGAGCCCGATAAGCCGAACAGGTATGCCATGCCGTACAGCGTCACGGCGGTGCTGATCGCCCCCAGCAGCAGGTACTTCAGCGCCGCCTCGCTGGAGCGACCGTCCTTCAGGAACGCCACCAAGACGTACAGGCTGATCGCCTGGAGCTCCAGGGCCACGAAGATGGCGATGAGGTCGATGGTGCTGGCCAGCAGCATCATCCCCGCCGTGGACGTCAGCACCAGGGCGAAGTACTCCGCCTGGAAGCGGCTCCGTCTCAGGAAATCGACGGAGGCTAGGATCACCATGGCGGCGATGCCGGCGAAGAGGAAATTGAAGAACAGGGCGAACTTGTCCACCGTCATCATGCCGCTGAACGCTTCGCCCTCTTCGTCGAAGGCGATGAGGAGGGCCGACCAGACAAGAGAGGCGGCGACACCGGCCAGGGCCAGCACCACCGTGCTGATGCGTTTGGCGCGGGTCACCCTTTCACCCACTGTCAGGATGGCTACATCGGCCAGGATGATGAGGCCAGCCATGGCCAGCAGGATCAGCTCTGGACCGAAGCGATTAACGCTCTCCACCTAGGCCAGCCTCTCAGCGATAGGGGCGACGCCCGTCTCGAATAGGTCGATCATGACAGCCGGATACAGCCCTACCAGGAGGATCACCAGGCTCATGGCCAGCAGCGGGCCCCGCTCCCACCAGGCGGTGGCGTCTGTTAACTCCCCCCAGCGTGGGTTGGGCTCGCCCCAGAACACCCGCTGGATCGTCCACAGGATGTAGCCGGCGGAGAGCACGATGCCAATGACCCCTAGGATCGTCAGCAGCTCGTGGTGGCCGAAGGTGCCCAGGAAGACCGTCACCTCTGACACGAACCCGGCTAGGCTGGGCAGCCCGAGGGCGGCCAGCCCGGCCACTACCATCATAGTAGCGATGAAGGGCATACGATGGGCCAGGCCGGATAGGTCCCCGATCTGACGCGTGTGGGCACGGTCGTAAACCATCCCCACCAGGACGAAGAGCATGCCTGTGATGAGGCCGTGAGTGAACATCTGCATCGATGCCCCCGTTAGCCCTACTGTGCCCAGGGCCGACGCCCCCAGCAGGACGTAGCCCATGTGACTGACGCTAGAGTAGGCGATCAGCCGCTTGAGGTCCGTCTGCATGAGGGTCACCAGCGCTCCATACAGAATGCTCACAGTCGCGAAGGCCGCCAGCCAGACCGAGGCGTCCCGGGCCACGTCGGGCATTATGGAAAAGCTGAGGCGGAGAATACCGTAGCCGCCCATTTTCAGGAGAACCCCCGCCAGAATCACGCTCACGGCCGTGGGGGCGTCGGTGTGGGCGTCGGGGAGCCAGGTATGGAAGGGCACCACCGGCAGCTTGATGGCGAAAGCTATGAGGATCAGAAAGAAGATCGCCTGCACCGGGATGATGGCGCCCCTGATCTCGCCGATCTGGCCCAGCTCGCGGATATCGAAAGTGCCCGCGGTGAAGCCCAGCACTAGGATACCCACCAGCATGAAGCTGGAGCCGAACAGGGTGTACAGCACGTACTTCCAGGCCGAGTAGATCCGGTTGCCGCTGCCCCAAATAGAGATCAGGAAGTACATAGGTATCAGCTCGATCTCCCAGAACAGGAAGAAGAGCACCAGGTCTAGGGCGCTGAACACCCCCAGCAGGCTCGTTTCCAGCACCAGGAGCCAGGAGTAGTACTCCTTGGGCCGCAGCTCGATCCGCCACGAGATGAGCACCGCCACCAGCGACAGGAACGCCGTCAGCACCACCATGGGCAGCGATAAGCCGTCCACCCCCAGGGCATACCGGAGTGTGAACCTCGAGATGTCGGACTGGAGCCAGACATGCCGGTCGATGAACTGGTAGCCGCCTGTGTCCCGGTCGTAAGCGGCGAACACGACCAGGGCGGAAGCCAGTACCACCGCCGCGACGGCGGCCGCGATCCATTTGGCCCAGCTCTCTTGTTGCCGCGGCAACAGGGCTATGGCCGCTACCCCGGCCAGCGGAAAGAAAACGATAAACGATAACACCTACTTCAACCTCATGGCGGGTTAGCTATCAGAATGCCGGCTATCGCTCCCACCACACCGACGAATATGGCCATGCCATACAGCTGCGCCTGGCCCGCCTGCACCAGCCGCAACTGGTCAGCGCCCCAGCGGGCAGCAGCGCCCACTCCGTTCACCAGGCCGTCCACCACGTAGCGATCCCACAGGTCCAGGAAGAAGGCGGCGCCGCCCAGAACCACCCGCCTCATGATGATGTCCTCGTACAAGACATCCAGGTAGTACTTGCTCTCTAGGATCTTCGGCAGGGGCTGTACCGCCCGCCGGATGTTCTCTGAGCGGACTGCCCGTACCCCATACACCAGCCAGGCCACGAACAGGCCAGCCAAGCCCGCCGCCACCGAGCCGATGGCGATCCCCCACTGGAAGTCACCTGCGGTCACCAGCTCCTCGGTCTCCGCCGGCAGCCATCCCTCGAGCAGATGGCTCAGGCCGTCCTTCACATTCACGAACCCCGCCGTCGCCGCCAGCGCGGCCAGCACCACCAGCGGTACCAACATGATCCAGGGCGACTCGTGCGGCTGGCCAGCATGCTCACCGTGCTCTGACGCCTCGCCTCCCTTGTACTCGCCGCCGAAGGTAAGAAACAGCATCCTGCCCACATAAAGGGCGGTGAGAAACACGCCGACAAGGGCGATCCAGAACACCCAGGGCCTGTCGGCCCAGGCGTCGGCCAGGATCTCATCCTTGCTCCAGAAGCCAGCCAGCGGGAACACCCCCACCAGGGCCAGGCTGGCGACGGTCGTCGTCAGGAACGTAATAGGCATGAAGCGGGCCAGGCCACCCATCTTCCGCATGTCAAAGGTTCCCGTGGCGTGGTTCACAGAGCCAGCCGACAGGAAGAGGTTCGCCTTGAAGAAGGCGTGGGTGAACAGGTGGAAGATCGCCGCCGCCAGGCCGCCCACCCCCAGGCCCATCATCATGTACCCCAACTGGCTGATGGTGGAGTAGGCCATCACCCGCTTAATGTCCGTGGCCACAATGCCCAGGAGAGCCGAGATGATGGCGGTGATCGCCCCGATGGTCGCCACCGTCGTGATCGCCTCCTCCGAGACGATGAATACGGGGAAGAAGCGGGCCACCAGGTAGACGCCGGCCGCCACCATGGTGGCGGCATGGATCAGGGCCGAGACCGGCGTCGGGCCCTCCATGGCGTCGGGGAGCCACACGTGCAGGGGGAACTGGGCCGACTTGCCGGCCGCCCCCGCGAAGACGCCTCCCGCGAAGTAGGCGATGATCGCCGAGCCGATGGCCCCCGTGGCCGCCAGCTCCTGAATGTGAGGGATCTCCAGCTCGCCCGTCTGCGTCCAGATGAGCAGGATGGCTGACAAGAAGCCCAGGTCACCGACGCGGGTGACCAGAAAGGCCTTGGTGGCCGCCCGCCGCGCCGAGTCGCGGTGGAACCAGAAGCCGATGAGCAGGTAAGAGCACAACCCTACCAGCTCCCAGGAGACGAAAAGTTGCAGGATGTTCGAGGCCAGGACCAGCCCCAGCATGGAGCCGGTGAACAGAGACATAAAAGCGTAGTAGCGGCTGTAGCCCGGGTCGCCCCGCATGTACTCCTGGGAGTAGAACTGCACCAGCAGGGAGACCGATGTCACCACAACCAGCATCACCGCCGTCAGCCCGTCCACCGTCAGTCCAATGTTCACCCGCAACGGCTCGACGACTACCCACTGATGCGATCCGAAGCCGAAGCGGGCGCCGTCCGCCTCGATCGCGCTGTCCAGCACCCACAGCGCGAACAGGAAAGCCACCGCTATGCTGGCAATGGTCAGGTAGCCGCTGAAGCGCGCGTTCCAGCGGCCGCTGGCGGTCAGGCCCAGAAGGGAGGCCAGGGAGATGACGGCGAAGGAGCCCAGGGGTAGCAGCATGATCGCCCATACAATCCCCTCGGGCACCTGGTTCAGCATCTATATCTTCCTCAGGATCTCCTGGGCCACGTGCAGCTTGCCCCACGGGATGTATATCTGATAGGGCTCCAGCTCGGCGGCATCGGCCCAGCCCGAGGCCGGCACCACCCGCACCGGGAGCGCCTCGGCGTTGAACAGATCTTTCCACATCTCTGCCGCGTAGGCGTTCTTCGTCTCCATCAGCTTGGTCCACATGGCAGTCTCACCACTTCAGCAGGTCAATCCGGTCGACATCGATGGTATCGCGGGTGCGATAGAGAAGGACGGCTACGGCCAGGGCGATAGCTGCCTCGGCGGCGGCCACGGTGATGACGAACACCACGAACACGTGGCCGCTTAGGGGTGCCGCCGACTCCACGAAGCGCGAAAAAGCCACGAAGGTTAGGTTCACAGCGTTGAACATCAACTCGATGCCCATGAGGACCCCCACGAAGTTGCGCTTGGCCAGGGCCACGTACAGCCCCGTGGCAAACAGGATGGCGCCCACCACCAGGTAGTGCTCCAGCTCTACTGACACCTCACTCCTCCACCGCGCCCTCGGGTCGCACCAGGAGGATCGCCCCCAGCATGGCCACCAGCAGCAGGACCGATGCGATCTCGAAGGGCAGCACGTACTTGCTCAGGAGCGCCTCGCCGATGGCGGACGCCGTCTCCTCAAAGCTGCCGCGGTCGGCGATCGCCCAGTCTGCATCCAGAGCGACAAACCCTATCGTGAAGCCGACAAGAATCGCTAGCAGCAGCGCGGGCAGACGGAGAAAGGTCTCAGTGTTATCACGCCCGGCCCGTGGCGTCAGCATGATGGCAAACAGGATGAGGACAGAGACCGCTCCAGCATAGATCAGCACCTGAGTGACCGCCACAAAGTCAGCCGAGAGGGTGACGTAGAGGCCAGCAATCCCCAGGAAGCTTAGGATGAGGAAGACGACGGCGTGAATGAGGTTACGCACCGCCACCACCATCAGGGCAGAGCCCACGGTGATGACAGTCAGGATCCAAAAGGCGGTCACAGTGCCCGCGTCGTCCATCACACCCCCGGCTCAGGCTGACCGTAAACGATGACGCCAACCTCCTTCGTGAGAAGGGCCCGCCTGGGCCGACGCTCCGGCCGCAGGTGCCCCAGCACCGAGCCCCAGACGATCACCAGCGCCCCCGCCACCGCCCAGTTGACAACGGCGAAGATGGGCAGCACCACTTCAGCCTCGTAGCCGCCCTCCTGCCAGACCAACACCTCCCCCCCCACCAGCAACACGTTCAATAGGGACAACGGCAGCAGGAACTTCCAGGCGAAAGCCATCAACTGATCGATGCGCAGTCGTGGCAGTGTCCCTCGGCTCCAGATGTAGATGAAGAACACCATGTACACCTTCGTCACGAAAATCAGCCAGCCCGGTACCCACTCTTCCAAACCCCAGGCTGTCCAGCCACCCAGGAAGAGGCTGGCCATGACGGCCGCAACGGCGAACCCAGCGAAGTACTCTGCTGTGTACAAGAAACCGAACTTGATGCCGGAGTACTCGATGTGGTAGCCAGCGACGATCTCCGACTCCGCCTCCGCGATGTCAACCGGTGTACGGTTGATCTCCACCGCCCCGGCGAAGATGTAGGCCACGGCGGCCAGGGGCAGGAGAAAGAGCAACCAGGTATGGAAGTGGCTCTGCCAGCCCACAACATCGCTGACGTTCATGCTGCTGACGAACAGCACCGCGCTCAGCAGGGCCAGCACCTGGACCAGTTCGTAGCTGATCAGCATAGCCACGGTGCGCATCGCCCCCAGCAGCGCATACTTATTGTTTGAGGACCAGCCCGCCATGAAGACGATCAGGGTGTTCAGCGAGGCGACCGCGATGAGGAACAGCACCCCAACGTTCAGCTTGGCAAGGACCATCCCGTCGCCGAAGGGGATCACAGCGAAGGCGACAAGTCCAGGGGAGAGGATGACGATGGGTACCAACCAAAAGAGCGTTCGGTCCGCGCTGCGCTTCGTGATCGCCTCCTTGAGGAAAAGCTTCAAGGTATCAGCGATGGGTTGCAGCAGGCCCTGCGGCCCCACCCGGTTTGGCCCGATTCGATTCTGCATCCGCGCGACAAGCCTTCGCTCGATCCAGATGAAGCTTAACTGGCTCAGCAGCAAGAACGTCAGGCAGCCCACGATGCCGATAACCCCGGCTACAACGTAAGGGATCCAAGCTGGCGCACCCCACGCTTCGATGCGGTCCAGGAGTGCGGAAGCAGCGTTGCCGAGATTCCGCAGGTCCCACCAGTGGGCAAGGATAGGCACTAGCGGTCCACCTCGCCCAGCACGACGTCGATGCTCCCCAGGATGACGATAGCGTCCGGTACGGTAATGCCCCTTACCAGCTCAGGCAAAGGCGTCAGATTAATGAAGGACGGAGAGCGTATGTGGAAACGGAAGGGGGCCGGTCCGCCGTCGCTGATGATGTAGAAGCCCAGCTCACCCCGAGGCGTCTCGACACGCCCGTAGGCCTCGCCTACAGGGGGCCGCAGCGCCAGCGGCGCCGAGGGTGCGCCTCCCGGCTGCACAGTAGCTGTCGGAATGCGTGCGTGCACCGGGCCGCTGGGCATCATCTCCAGGGCCTGCTCCAGGATGCGGATGCTCTGCCGCATCTCGGCTATCCGCACCAGGAACCTGTCGTAGACGTCACCGTTAGTGCCCACGGCGATGTCGAAATCTACCTTATCATAGGCCGCGTAGGGGTCCGCCTTGCGGATGTCCCAGGCCACGCCGCTGGCCCGCAGCATCGGCCCGCTGACGGAGCAGGCGATGGCCCGTTCCGGCAGCAAGACCCCTATTCCCCGCGAGCGAGCCACGATGATCTCGCTCTCCAGAAGGAGGGCCTCGTACTCGCCCATCCGCTTGGGCAGCTCCTTCACCAGCTTGTAAGCCGCCGGCATGAACTCGGGCGGGACATCCCTGGACACCCCGCCGATGCGCATGTAGTTGGTGGTCAGCCTGGCGCCGCAGGCCATCTCGAACAGGTCCAGGATCTTCTCCCGCTCCCGAAACATGTGCATGAGGGGGGTAAACCAGACGCCGCACTCGTTGGCGAACACCCCCACGGCCATGGAGTGGCTGGCAAACCGCTGCAGCTCCGACATGATCACCCGCAGCCACTGCGCCCGCTCCGGCACCTCGATGCCACACAGCTTCTCCACCGCCAGCACGTAGGCCAGGTTCCCCGTCATCGCCGATACGTAGTCCATACGATCGGTGAAGGGGATGTTCTGGGTGTATGTTCGCTCCTCCGCCAGCTTCTCCATGGAGCGGTGCAGATAGCCCATAACCATATCGGCGTCGATGATCCGCTCGCCGTCCAGCGTGAGACGCATGCGGAAGACGCCGTGGGTGCTGGGATGTTGCGGCCCCATGTTCACCACAAAGGGTTCGGTCTTCATCGCCACGGGGGAAGCCCTCCGGACCACAGCCTAAAGGCTGCGGCATCGGCAGCCCATCCCCGCCATCCCACAGACTTTAGGCTGTGGTACCACCACCTGCTCGCCGTCTTCATCGACACCGCTATCCCCTCCCCTCCAGCTTGCCCCCGGGCTCGCCCGGGAAGCGCTCCAGTCCGGGCATGACCCCACCGGGCATGTTCAGCCAGTCCTTGCGCAGGGGATGGCCGGCAAACCCCTCCCACAGGAAGACCCGCCTCAGGTCCGGGTGCCCGGCGAAGCGGATGCCCATCAGGTCGTACGCCTCCCGCTCCTGGAGGCTGGCGCCCGGCCAAACTGAGACAACCGAGGGAACCTCTGGGTTCTCCCGGTCGTACGTCTTGACCTTCAGCACGGCGATCCGGTTCAGGCGAAGGGATTGGAGGTGATAGACGACTTCGAAGTGGTCCAGCCGGTCAACGGCAGTCAGCGAGACGAGGTAGGCGAAGTCCAGATCGGGGTCGTCCCGCAGGTAGGCGCAGACGTCCACTAAGACATCGGCTGTGACCACCGCACCCTCGGGCGTCGCTTCGACCACCGCTCCGGAGAACCTCTGCTCGATGCGATGGGCGATCTCCACTCCCGAGAGGATGACCGTCATCCTAGATCCATTCCAGGGCCTTCTTCCGCCAGGCGTAGACCAGGCCGATAAGCAGGATGATCACGAACGTCAGAACCTCGATGAAGCCGGCGACGGCGACCTTCTGGAAGGAGACGGCCCAGGGGTAGAGGAACACCGCCTCCACATCGAAGATCACGAACAGGAGGGCGAAGTAATAGTAACGGAAGTTGAACTGGACCCAGGCTGTGCCCTCCGTCTCCACGCCGCACTCATAAGTGTCCTCCTTGATGGGATCCGGCGCTTCCGGGCGCGCCCCCAGGCGACCCAGGAGCCAGGAGAGGACGATGCCCCCGGCGGGAACCAATAGGGCCAGCAAGACGAGAAACCCGACATGGCCCCATTCCGGCAACATGGAGAAAGGTTTGTGAATTTTTTCTCTTTCCGCTTATCTGGCAGTATAGCACGGGCTATAGAAACAAGAAAAGCGGAACAAGCGGCCGCCCAGGCGCCTTTAGGCCGATAACAGGCATCCACCCAAAGAAGGATAGCCTTCGGCCTTCATTGGGCCTCTCGCGCCAATATGAGCACGGCTGGGAAAGGCCGTAAAGCGCCGCAGCCACTGCGTCTGACCAGCTTCTCTAGGTTTCTCTCTTGCCCGGGACTGGCCTGAGGTTGCACCTCGCAGTCCCTGAACAACTTCGCGACGTTCTCCCCCGGCAAGTGCCCTACCATTACGCCCCAGCGGGCACGCTTCCTTGCGGCGGGCGAAGTCGTTAGGATAGAATCGCGCAGTGACTGAAGGCGAAGCGAGGTGCCCTTTATGAAAGCGTATGCTGGCGAGAAGATAAGGAACGTCGCCCTCATAGGCCACAGCGGGACCGGCAAGACTTCCATCTCCGAAGCGTTGCTGTTCGCGGCGGGGGCGGTCACACGGCTGGGCAGGGTGGAGGACGGCAACACGACCAGCGACTGGGACCCCGATGAGCAGAAGCGGGGGTTCAGCGTTAACCTCTCCATCCTCCCCCTGGAGTGGGCCGGGCACAAGATCAACGTGCTGGACACGCCAGGCTATGCCGACTTCCTGGGAGAGGTGAAGTGCGGCCTGCGGGCGGCGGAGCTGGCTCTGATCACCATATGCGGTGCCTCCGGTGTACAGGTGGGCACCGAGTTCGCCTGGCAGTTCGCCGAGGAGCTGCAACTGCCTCGGGCGATATTCGTGAACCGGATGGATCGGGAGAACGCCGACTTCTTCGCCACCGTGTCGCAGGTACAGGGGTTGTGGGGGCAAAAGTGCCTGGCGCTGCAGATCCCGGTGGGGGCCCAGCAAGCGCTGCGAGGAGTGGTAGACCTGCTGACCATGAAGGCCTACATGGGGGAAAAGGCAGAAGAGCAGGAGATCCCCTCAGAGCTGGCGGAGCAAGCGGAATCGCTGCGGGAGAAGCTGATCGAAGCGGCGGCGGAGACGGACGACGCCCTCATCACCAAGTATCTGGAAGGGGAGGAGCTCCGCCCTGGGGAGCTGGTGCAAGGGATCCGGGCCGGCATCTGCGCCGGCAGCATCGTGCCAGTGCTGACGGGATCGGCCATGAAGATGGTAGGAGTACAGCGCCTCCTGG
>Ga0299915_10000903_pt1 | contig 21979 bp, 14 predicted proteins | sample RVTome_13_FD_200263 | JGI IMG/M metagenome (GOLD analysis project Ga0299915, IMG submission 200263) | Soil microbial communities from uranium-contaminated site in the Upper Colorado River Basin, Wyoming, United States - RVT92D227 (version 2) ... | reverse complement strand
CCCACGGCGCCCGTGACCAGGATTTTTCGGATGTTTTTCTTCAAGGATGTCTCTCCTTCCGATTAGTTTGGAGCAGTTACTATAAAGCAGAAAGGGCCGCTGATTGGAGCAAAAATCACCGGCGAAGAGAGCGCCGTCCTGTGGGCGCCGGTCATTCTCAGTGCGTCAATCGCAGCAGCTCTAATTGACATGTGCCCCTCTCTGGAATTAGGCTCACCCTGTCACACTCTGGAGGCCGGGACCATGGAACCTTTTCGCTACCACGTTTATGTCTGCGACCAGAAAAAGCCCGAGGGCATTCCCAGTTGTTCAACGAGCGGCTCCGGCGATGTCCTCGCGGCGCTTCACAAGGAGATTGTCTCGCAGGGATTGATCGATGACGTTCAGGTGACCCCCTGCGGCTCGCTGGGATTGTGTGAGCACGGCCCCAACATGGTGGTGTATCCGGAAGGCGTCTGGTATTGCGGCGTGACCGCGCAGGACGTACCCGAGATTGTAAGTTCGCATTTCCGAAATGGCGCGGCGGTGGAGCGGCTGGCGCATGCGGAAGCCGCGGAACTGCGCGCCGAAATGCTGGCGAACCGCAAGAAGCGCGAGGCGGCCATGCGCGCCCGCGAAGCCGCGGGGACGCTGCCGGACGAGCTGATGCAGACGGTGCGCTGCTTCCAGGAGAGCCGTCTGCTGCTGACGGCCATCGAGCTCGATGCGTTCACCGCCGTGGGCGCCGGGGCCGGTGCAGCAGAAGCAGCCGCCCGGATGCACGCCGATCCGCGCGCCGCCGAAATGCTGCTAAATGCACTGGTCGCCGTGCAGCTGCTACGGAAGCGAGACGGTATTTTTTTCAATACCCCGGTATCAGCTCGATTCTTGGTGCAGGGGCCGCCGGATGACGCCCGCCTGGCCCTGCTGCACTACGCGAACATGTGGCGGCGGTGGTCCACGCTGACGGAGTGCGTGCGCGCGGGCACGTCGGTCGCCTATGAAGAAATGCACAAGCGCAGCGAGGAGTGGACGCAGCCGTTTATCGCCGCCATGGACCGGAACGCCGCCGAGAGGGCGCCCTCGGTGGTCCGGGCAGTAGGCGCGCAGGGTGTCACCCGCATGCTGGACGTCGGCGGCGGGTCCGCCGCATATTCCATCGCTTTCGCCCGGGCGAACCCGGGCTTGACTGCAGATGTCCTGGACCTGCCGGAAGTATGCAGCATCGCTCAGGGCCACATCGACCGTGCGGGACTGGCCGATCAGGTTCGGACGCGCGCCGGCGATCTGCGCGCGGACAGGTTCGGCAGCGGATATGACCTGGTATTGCTCTCGGCCATCTGCCACATGCTTACCCCGGCGCAAAACCTCGATCTGCTGGCGCGATGCCGCGACGCGCTGGTGCAAGGGGGCCGTATGGTGATCCAGGAGTTTATTCTGGAACCGGACAAGACCGCGCCGAAATCGGCCGCGCTTTTTTCACTCAACATGCTCACCGGTACGCTCGCCGGAAGCAGTTACAGTGTCGACGAGTATCGAGAGTGGCTCGCGGCCGCCGGATTTCAGGCTGTGGAGCGCATCCATCTTCCCGGCCCGAGCGGTCTGATGGTCGCCCGCCGCCCCTAACTCCGATTCAGAGCCGCGTGCGTAAGCACGCGGACAGCTGCACCTGTGACCGGCGGCGTTTCCGCGATCTTACGATCGCGGCTCTGAAATTCTCTGCGCTCGGCTGCCGCGGCAATCATTGGACCTATAGAGGGACAGGCAATCATGATGACAAACGCATGGAATCCCCCAGCTACCTGGAACCGAATCACCACCATTGATGCCCACACGGCCGGTGAGCCGCTGCGCATCATTACCGGAGACTTGCCGGATCTGCCGGGCGATACCATGCTCGAAAAGCGGCAGTATGCGCGCGAGCACCACGACCGCCTGCGGCGCGCGCTCATGTGGGAACCTCGCGGGCACGCCGATATGTACGGCTGCATTCTCACGCCGCCCGTCACTCCCGACGGGGACACAGGCGTCCTCTTCATGCACAACGAGGGCTTCAGCACCATGTGCGGCCACGGCATCATCGGCCTGGTTAAAGTCGGCCTGGAGTGCGGCCTGATAAAGTTGCGCGGCCGGGAGCCGGTGGTGAAGATCGACACTCCGGCGGGGCGGGTGACCGCAAGGGCGCATATGAACGGCGAGAAGGTGGCGAAGGTCTCCTTTCGCAACGTGCCCTCTTTTCTGCTCGAGCGCGATCTCTGTGCGGAAGTCCCGGGATTGGGGCAGGTCGTGTGCGACATTGCCTTCGGCGGCGCCTTCTATGCTTATGTCGACGCCGCTTCCGTCGGCATCGAGATACACCCCGGCCGTTACGCCGAGGTCATCGATATCGGAATGCGCATCAAGCGCGCGGTTATGTCGCAATACGACATCGTGCATCCCGCCGGAGATTCCGACTTGAACTTCCTTTACGGAACGATCCTCGTCCAGCCGCTGTCGGGCAAGGTACACAGCCGCAATGCGTGTGTGTTTGCCGAGGGCGAGCTGGACCGGTCGCCGACAGGAACGGGCGTGAGCGGCCGCGCGGCCATCCACCATGCGCGCGCGGAGCTGGAGCCGGGCCGGCGGATTACCATAGAGAGCATCATCGGAACGAGGTTTGACGTCGAAATCGCTGAACTTGCCGTGGTGGGAGAAAGCGCGGCGGTAATTCCGGAAGTGACGGGCACGGCTTTCATCACTGGCCGTCACGAGTTCCTCATGGATCCGGAGGATCCGCTGCGCGACGGCTTCATCCTGCGCTGAACGAACCGCCAGCCCATTCGCCTGAACCTGGCCTGCAGCCACCCTGCATCAGAGCCCGCATCTTCCTGTAACACATTGATATTTAGAGGCTAAACCAAGTAACTAACGTTTTAGTTGACTAACTACAATTTTAGTTATAAACTCTGCTTGCCATGAGAGAACTGACCCGCGCGGAAGAACAGATCATGCATGTTCTTTGGGAGCTGGGGGCAGGCTTCGTCAAGGACATCATCGAGCACTTGCCGGATCCCAAGCCAGCCTACAACACTGTTTCCACGATTGTGCGGATCCTGGAGCGCAAGGGATTCGTCTCCTATCATGCGTATGGAAAAACTCACCAATACTATCCGCTGGTCTCCAAGGACGAATACAAGAAGCACTTTCTCAAGAGGTTCGTGGAGAGCTATTTCGGGAACTCGCTCGGCGAGATGGTTTCATTCTTTGCCGAGGGCAGGGACCTGGGCTTGGCGGAGCTGGAGGAGTTGAACCACAAGATTCGAGATGAAATCCAAAAGCAAAGGAAGCTGAAAGATGAATGACTTCATCATCTATCTCCTGGAGTCCGGTATCAGCCTGTGTCTTCTCTTCGCGGCCTATTGGTTTTTGCTGAGAAGGGACAAATTCTTCGCATCAAACCGATTCTACCTGCTGTCCGCCATCGTGCTTTCGTTCACGCTGCCCTGGATGAACTTTTCGGGCCCTGTTCGTCATCTCTTTCCGTTCCTGTTTTCGACGGACGAGCCGGTGAAGTTCACGCCGACAGGGGAGCTGGCTGCAGCGACATGGGGACTGCCGGATTTCCTGATTGCCGCTTACTGCGCGGGTGTATTGTTTTTTCTCATGCGCTTTCTGTTTCAGGGAGTCCGGCTCGTTCTCCTGGCCAGGAACGCCGGTATGCAGCGGCAGAACGGTATCGATCTTGTCATTGCTGACGAGGTCCATTCCCCTTTTTCGTTTTTTACTTTTGTCTTTCTGAGCCCGCGGCACCTGTCCGACAGAAACTGGGATCGGATCGTGGCGCACGAGCTGATTCATGTCAAGCAGCGTCATTCGGCGGACCTTCTGTTCGTCGAGCTGGCCGTGATCCTTCAATGGATCAATCCGGTCATCTGGTTGTACCGGCGGGCGCTGAAAGAGACGCACGAGTTTTTGGCTGATGAGGAGGTTATTGCCAATGGGTTTAGCAGGGCCGGCTACCAGATGCTTATTTACGAGCAGCTGGTCGGCGGTGGTTTGTTTGAGTTTGCGAACAACTTTAACGATTCTCAGATCAAAAGGAGATTAGAGATGATGACCAAGGCTAAATCCAGGGGTTTGGGAAAGCTTAAGGCGCTTGCAGGCCTCCCGCTGATATTCCTCCTTGCCGTTGCTTTTGGTGTGGCCGGCGATCCCGGGCTGCTTCCGGCCGGGGACATGGCCCTCCTCGCCGATGCGGGCATGCAGCAGTCGCCGGGAGTGGAAAAGAAGAAGCAGGAGATTGAGAAGAAGGCGGCTATCAGCGCCGAGGAATTGCTCAAGATGCGGAGCGAGATCGATGCGAAACTGGCCAATCAATCGCTGTCGGAGAAGGACCGCACCATGCTTCTCGACAAAAAAAAGAAGGTTGAGATGGAATTGACGAAGCAGAAGGAGCTGAAGAGGAAGGTCGTAGCGGATGGCTACATGCCGCCTCCTCCTTCCCCCAAGGTAGAGGACCTGCTGAAGATGCGTTCAGACATCGACGCGAAGCTGGCCAACGAGTCTTTGTCGGATAAAGACCGCGCCATGCTGCTGGACAAAAAGAAGAAAATCGAAACGGAACTGAAGAAGCAGAAGGAAAAGGAGAAGCAGATTTCCGAAAATGGCGACCCCGCGCCTCCGCCCCCAAAGGTCAAAGTGAAAGAAAAACTTCCTCCTCCGGACTCATCCCGTTAGGGCTTGCCACTTCCTGCAGGCGCCGGTCTCCAGGCCGGCGCCTGCACCGGTGAAGCGCGGGGTGCGCCGCTATCGGATTCTTGGGCGCCGATAGTAGCTCCGGATCACATCGACAGGTGGCTTCCCGATCAGGCTGAAGGTGGGGTAGTAGGGGCTCTCTTCGCCGTGGGTGGGCCATTCCCACGGATGCATCCCTGCCAGCCACGGGGCGTCGAAGAAGGCGTCGAAAAGGGCCTGGTAGCACAGCCTCTGGAGCCCGTAATCCAGGCGATTGCCCTTTGCCCAAGGCTCTGCGGCTGCCAGCGATGTGTTGGAGAATCCGACCTCGGTAAACACGATTTTTCTTTTGTAACGCCGGGAGATCGCCGCTATCTTGTTCTGCAGCTCTCGTATCCTCGCCGAATCCGCGCGGGGCTGCTCTGCGGGGCCTGCCAACGGGTAGTACATGTTGAGCCCGATGTAGTCCAGTTCATCCCAGAAGCGCACGCCTTCGAAGTCTTTCCCCCAATGTGCAGCGTAGGTCATGGGGCCCGCGTAAACACGCCGCAGATCGCGGATCAACGCGCGCCAGGCCTGTTCTTGACCGGTCATGCCGGCCAATTCCGTACCGATCACCAGCAGGTCAACCCGGCAGAGTTCCGCCAGCCTTGCGCAGTGCAATATCCACCGCCTGTAATTGGCGAACCACTGCTCGAACTTGCGCGGATCGTCGAAAGCGACGTCGCCGATGAACCGGCTCCGGGATCGAAGCTGGGGCTTCAGCACGACCTGCAGGCCCGCTTGCCGCGCAGATGCGATGGTGCGGGCGAGACGCAGATCGCTCTGCCTCGAATAGACTGAAATCTCCACATCTTCCGGAGCGCCGGTCCCGGCATAAGGGACGAGGGTGACGGCGTTGACTCCGAGGTCGCGGAGGAGAAGCAGTTGCCGCTCGGCGCTATCGGTCCCATAGCCCATGCGGCGCCCCTGGCTGGTGAGGGTCATGCCGCGCTGGAAAACGGGGCCGGCTGGCAGCTCACGCCGGGCGTTCGGCAATCGCTGGGACACCTGTCCGAGGTAGGTCTGCCACAGCTGCTCCATCGCCTCCCACGTAGTTCCCAGGCTTCGGGCGAAAGCATCCTCTTTCCCAGCATCGAGAGGCTGATGGTAGAGGAGCGGTAAGCAGGAGTCGCCATATCGATCGACCACTAGCCGCACCCAGGCACCGCTGAGCGCGTCGCGCACCAGAGGTGAAAGAAAGCGTTTGTCGAGGGCGAATATCTCCCGCAGCGAGTAGGGTTGCTCCTCGAGCGCAATCCGTGCGGCGTAATCCGGCAGGGTGTTTCCGTAGAAATCACCGATGGCATATCGCGACAATGCATCGGCCACGCGCTCCGAGGCCGGTGCGCCCCAGCTGTGATGCATCAGGAGCCGAGCTGCAGCGCGGGCGTCGGCGGGCGCGCCCGCGGGCGTCACCAGCTCATGGATCGTATCAAGGTCAGGCTGAAGAGTGAGCGGGAGATCGCTGCCGGTCCGACTGCCTTTCAGGGTGCTGGACCTGTATAGGAAAAAGGTCAATCTTGGATTGCGGAGAGGAGCGGTAAGCCGCGAGGCGATCCGCGCGAGTTGCTCATCAATGTGTCTCGCCCAGAGGCCGATCGCCTGGTCGCCTAGCAGCGATCTCTCGAGGTGCAGCACGGCGTGCTTTGTGGTGTGCGGCGGCGCAAATCCGGCGGCGAGGGGATCATCGCCATTGCTTTGCATGTGGAGGGCGGTGTACTCCTGTAAGCTTGCCGCCAGCAGCAGGAAGGTCAGCAGGGCAGAAACGGCCGGCCAGGATTTCGGGATGAGTCTGCCTGGCAGGGAGCGGGCACGGGCGGCGGCCGGGAGCCCCGATAGAAGCAGAATGCCCAAGACGGTAAGACTCGGCAGCCAGGAAGAGGCGCGTTCATAGGGAAGATAAAGGACAGTAAACGCCGCAGCTGCAAGGAGGGCGGGCAGGACAAGCCATTGCCCGAAGTCCTGCAAGCGGTGGATCCGGCTGCCTTGTCGCAATAGAACGGCAAAAGCGTGATAGAGACCGAACAGTACCGCCGCGACCAGAAGGGCTGCCGCCGTGATGCGGACCGGGAATGCCGTGGACCACGGAGCATGGGCGTGCGGCTGGAGGAACAGGAGGAGTCCTGCGCTGGAGAAGCTGATCTGGGCGGCGTGGAGTGTGACGCGCAGCGCGATGCAACAGAGGATCTGCGCCGACCAAATGCGAGGCCAGCCGTCGAGCCGGCGCACCAGCGCGGGGCCTATCAGGAGTATTGCCAGACCGACAAGCGGCTCGGCGGAGCGGAAAAGGACGTGCAGGCTCGCCGATGCGCCCGGGGGAAGGCGGAATACCCAGCCGGGGGATACGGCTGTTGCACTGAAGCCTTCGACCTGGACCGCAGCAGCTGCGGCAAGGAGCAGGCGCGGCGCCTGCTCGGTGAGGAGGAGCGCCGCGATCCAGGCGATGTACAGGCTGGCTGATGCCGCGGCGGTGATGAGCAATGCATGGAAGAGCACTCCATATTTTTTCATGCTGCGACGGCCTCTCGCCTGCGTTGGCATGAGGCAGGCGATAGCGTTCCGGCGGGTGAATGTTGAAGGGAGACCGGCCGGTTGCTCCTGGTTTTGCGCAGATGAAGCAGTGTCATGTCATCACGATCTTTCAAGGGGCGCTCGGTGCGCTATCAGGAAATACGAAGGCCGGGCAGATCGTGTTGCAGAAAGTAGGACTGAGCTCGGTTTGTGCGGAATGCATCAAAACCGCCTTTGCAAGCGCCAATGGTCGTGCTAATCTAAGCGGCGTCCAAATCCGACAGTGTGGGCCGTTAGCTCAACTGGCAGAGCAACTGACTCTTAATCAGTAGGTTCCAGGTTCGATTCCTGGACGGCTCACCAAATAGAATCAGTAACTTACCGTCCAGCTCCCTCACAGCCATCGGTCAGCTGTGTGAGACTTGTGTGAGAGTTTCCATGTGAATGCTCCAGAATAGCAATGGCCTTGCGTTCCGCCTGACCAATGCTGTGGAGATATAGCTCCGTTGTGACTCGGTTTTCATGACCAAGGATTCGCTGGATCGTCCCTATGGCGTATGGTCAAAAAACTCAGCCGAACCGCAAGCTCCTGGATCCGCGACTTTTGCCGTCAACGGCAACACCGCTGCTTGCGACGGTTGATAGTCAGCTGTTGATCCCGGATGCTTCGACTTTTCACACTGCATCCGGAGAAATATGAAGTCTGTTCTGCAACCTTGGCAATTGTTGCTCGTCATCCTCGCCGGCTGGAAGCGCCGGCCAGGATGGCGCATAGCAAATCGGCCCGCGAATCAGACCCGACAGCCGTGGGGCCATGGTAAACCAGATTATCTCAACGCGCATGCAAAAACCCTTGCGCCTGAGTCCCTGCCCGCTCTTAGCGGCGGCCAGCCTGATATGCAAAGGCAGGCCGCTGGCAATCGGCGGGGTTGCCTTGCAGGTCAGCGGCTGATCTGGGCGGGGACGCTGGAAAGCTGCGAGAAGTCTTCCGTATAAAACATCTCGAATCCGAGCAGGGCGTAATCGGTCACCACTTCCACGTGGCCGAAGCTTAGGCGGATCGACTTCGTGAAAAAACCCGCCCCGGGGATCGGATGGCTCAAGAGCCTGGCCATCTTCTGCCGCGGAGCAAGAGTGTCGCTCAGTTCGGCTACCTGAATGCCGTTGCCGTCGAACACGCGCATGGTAAAGGGCACGGGCGTGCCGAACGGATTCAGGAGGGCGATTCCGGTCTGATAAGTCCCGCCGCCGCCGGCGGCAGCCTGATGGGCAATATGCGAGAAGAGCAGCTTGCGCCTGGGCGCCGCCATTGCCGGTACGGCAGCCGCGGATCGCGCAGCACCCTGGCTGTAATAGAACAGGGAGAAACCGACGATCCCCGGCTGACTGCTCTGCAGCGTGGCATATCCCGTCGCAATCCCCTCGCTTCCGAGGCCGAACAAGGCCGACACGGATTCCAGCAACTGTGCGCCGGGAGCCAGAGTCCTCAGGATGGACGGACCCGTCTGAATGCCGTCATTCGAAAAAGCCTTCAGCTCCAGTACCGCATCGGAGGTGTTTGTATTGATGGCGCCGATCAGGCTGGAAAAACCCTGGTTGGCGGCAAAGTGAGGGTAGTACAGGGTCGTATCGGATGCAGGGATGGCGGCGGCCAGCGCTGCGACCGCGTCATTGTCTCCAAATATTTCCATACCGGCGACCGGGTGGTCGGAAACCACTCTGACATAACCGGAATCGGCAGTGAGCTTGTCAAACCGGAAAAGCGCCTGGCCTTTGGGCGCCAACATGCTGCCCGCAGGCATATCCAACGGTGAGCCGCCGGCGCGATAGGGGGTTGCAGTCACCGACGCCGGATTAACGCCGGGATTAAAAACCACGTAGTCCGATGTGCCGGATGCGTTGTGCTGATGCCGAGGGAAATAGAGTATCGCGCCGCTTTCGTCGGACGCAACCACGCCATCCGCCCAGTGCGAAAAATCGTAATCCATCAACATGAAAAATCCATAGAGTGGCCGCGGCGAGTTCGCCAGAACGGCTCCGAGATGACTGGCGTATCGATTCAGTCCGAGGAGTTGCCAGATCAGAATGGGCAACTGGACATCCTGGAGGAACGATCGCTCGCCTGGATTGTCGGCGCCAGGCAGCAGGCTCCCCTGCGGATTGAAGCCGGTGAAGCGAGCAGTGACCTCATCCGGCTCCTTGTTGAGAATAGCGAAGCCGGTAGTATAGTCTCCGCCCAAGCCCGGCGGTGTCCCGTAGGCCAGCATGGGGAATATCAACGGGTAACTGGCTGCCACCTCCACGGCGCCTATATCGACCAGGCCTTCACCGACCAGGGCGCCCGCCGAGGCGATGCGCAGCCTGCGGTTGAAATCGATGAACGGAAGATCAGTCACCAGGTTGCTGCCGGCGTTGATAGCGGGAGAATCCGTTCCCGGCACGGGCACATCGGCGGCTGGGTCAGCGAAACGCGGGTCGCCGGACAGGTTGTTGTAGCCGGTCAGTGTCCCATCGCCGATGAATGAATATTGCACGTGCCCGGGCAGAAGGCGGCCTACGGCATCGCCGCCGCTGTTGCCGGCTGAGATGGTATTGATAACGGAAAGATTGTAGTTATCACTCACCAGGCCGCGCCCCTGGTTTTGATAAACGGTATTGTTGACGCAGCGCACCTTGCTTTTGCCGGTGGCGAAAAGGCCATCGCCGAACCAAGGGCTGCTGGAGCGCACGATGATATTGTTGACCAGCAGCGCCGTGGTGGATCCTTCCAACCGGACGCCGCGCACGTTGCCCTTCACCAGATTCCGCTCCAGGTGAACGTCTTTGCCATCTGTCACCGTTATCCCGTACTGCTTGTTCTGCTCAACCACGTTCCCTTCGACTGTGGCCACGGGCTGTTGCGCAGGCGATCCGATGGACCGGATGGCAATTCCCGTCTGGTCGTTGGAGGCGAAAGTACTGTCCGATATCGTCAGTTGGCCGCCGCTCACGCGGAGACCGTAGCCGGAGGTGCCGCGGTTGGACGAGACAATGCACCTATTTAGGGTGCCCGTGCACCGGTCGAGATAGATTCCCTCGAAGCTGTTGTTACGGACGGTGGCGCCGACCAACAGAACCTTCGCTTCCACCGCGTCTATTCCCGAGATCCGGTTGTTTTCGATAGTCGAATCCAGAACTGTGAGTTGCGTCCCGGCGCCCACTTCGACGCCGGGCCCGAGAAACCCTGAGAAGGAGGATTTGGTGATCGCCACTGCACCGCCCTGCTCCGCCCTCACGCCGGCATCGGCGTCGCCCTTCGCGGCGTTTTCGATGATGCTGTTGTCGATTGTGACGGACGCGGGGAAGCCGGCCATGGAGGTGAGCCGGACGCCCTCGGCGCCGCCTATGCTGCGAATCCCCTGCAGTAGAACGTTCGGCACTCCGACGATCTTGATATTCGCCGCGTCGCTCCCTTTGCCGCCATTGATAGTCGGTACTTCTCCCGGTGCCGCGCGGATGGTGATGCCTTCCAGCGGAAGGCCTTCGCGGCTTGCCCCGATGATGATGCCGCCCGTGTATGTCTCGCTGTCCAATATCTCGATGGCATTACCCGGCCGCGCGTCCCGGAGAGCATCGTTGAGCGCCTCATACCGGCCGGATACGGTCGTGCCTTTTTCCACATAAATCGTGCGTGAGTTATCGGGAAAATAGAGGCCGGCCCAGTATGGGATCCGATAGAGCGCCGACGTGCGCTGGCTGCGCGCTGTGATGAATCCCTGAAAGGCGCCGGAGAGCGGTGCGTTCGCCTGGATGGTGACGTCGACGGAGGCGCTGGCCCCTGAAGCCAGCGTCGTGGTGAGGTGGGAACTCAACAGCACGTCCGGTCCTGAAATCAGCGGCTCAACGGCAAGGGAAAACTGGTCGCTTTCGGCAGAGAAGTTGGTGATCCGAAGGCTGTGAGTGCGAACCCTGCCGGCATAATATGGTGCCGCGCCGAAGTCAAGCAAGGGCGGATCGAAGGTGGCACTCGCTCTGGCTGCGCCTGCCATGTCCAGCAGGCCGCTGCCGGCTTCGAGAATATTGGGAGGCCTCGACCCATCGACCGTCAGATCGCGGCTGGCGGTATTCACCAATACGGACTTGACCGCCGCCGGGCTGAAACCGGGGTGCAGCTGCTTGATGACCGCTGCAGCTCCGGCCACCATCGGGCTGGAAAAACTTGTTCCGTTGGCGACCGCAAACTGACTGATGTCGTAAAGGCTGCCGTTCACATTGTTGTTCTGCACTGCGGAATAGACATTCTTCCCTACGGCGACGAGGTCCGGCTTGAGCGCATAATCGGGCCCCGGGCCGCGGGCGCTGAAGTCGGTGATCATGCGCGGGGTGGTGGCGTAAGACAGCAGGGTGCTGCTGGGCTCAATTTCGATCCGGGTGCTGTCGGGATTCGAGTCCAGGAAATCCTTGAGCCTGAGGCCATCTGGGTTCGATAGCGCCGCTGCGGGGATGGTGGTGCCGGACATGTTCCCCATGACCACCGCGTCCTCTCCGCTCAGGTGGTTGTAGATGACCGCCGCCACGGCGCTCCCCGCCTTTACGTTGTTCACCTTTTCGTAGAAGAAGCACTCTCCGCGTTTGATGAACGCGATCTTTCCGCTCAGGCTGTCCGCGGGTAGTGGGGAACAGGCGAGCCCGTTGTCGCCCAGGAGAGTCACATTCACGAGTGCGGCCGGCCCGACGGAAAATACAAACTGCGGGCCGTCGCCGCTGGGCTTGTAAGGGACGTTTCTTAACAAGTCAGGCACCGGGGCAGGATCCGATACATGAAGCGAGGCGGAGATTCCCCGAGCATTGCTGACCGCTCCGACCGTGATGCTAGCGGGATTTGTGTTCGGGCTGCTGATCGTCTGGGCGTCAGGCCCGTCGTTGCCGGCGGAACCCACCACCACCGCACCGGCCTCGATGGCCCCATTCACCGCAATGGCAAGTGGATCCTCGGAAGGAGAAACATAATCCAGACTCCCGAGGCTGTAGTTGAGCACATCCATGCCGTCGGCCACCGCAGCGTCCGTCGCCGCAATAATGGCGGAATCCGAAGCATAATCGTTGATGCCGGGCGTGCCGAGAACCTTGTAGCTGCCCAAAAACGCGCTTGGCGCCATGCCGGAGATCACACCCTTGGGCGCAGCCACCCGCTTGCCCGCTGCGCAACCGGCAACGAATGTTCCGTGGCCGCGTTCATCGATGGCCGCATCGACCGACTGCCGGTTTTCCAGCAGGCTGATATAGTTGTGCGCCACGATTACCTTGCTGTTGGTGTAGAGCGTCTCGCCCCTGGGGTAACCGGCGGGGGGCGTCAGGGATGGATCGATAAACATCGGATTGTCGATGTCGATGCCGGAATCAATGATGCCGATCTTGATTCCGCGCCCGGCATTTTCGCTGCCGCCGGCGAGGTCCCACATGCCCGGGGCGTTCTGAATCTCGGCCGCTGTGTCGAGCGTTTCCGCAAACCGGCGCGCCCGGTAGACTTTTTTAACACCCGTAAGCCGCCGAAGCGAGCGGTAATGTCGCGCGGGAGCGCGCACGATGACGGCGTTCATCACCAAGCCCACCGAGTGGAGCACCTCCACTCCCTCAAACTCACTCATCCGGCTGAGCAGCCGGCGCTGGGAGTTCTCCACCTGCACCCGGTAGCGGCCCGCTTCAGACGAGCGCAGGCCGGCGCGAATCGCCGCCGCGCGATGCGCCGAGGGCTGCCGCATGCCGGCCGGCAACGCCGCGCGCAGCGATTCGATGACGCTGGGATCGGTCAACTCGACGATCAGTTGAAAATCTGAGGGGGCATCGGCGCTGTCCCGGGGCGCCTGAACCACCGGACCCACGGCATGAAGCAACATTGGTAGCAGGAGGAAGAGCAAATATCCGAACTTAAAGCGCGTGATGAAATCTCGCATTACAGGCCTCGGCTAATTATATCTCTAAGCATTTCTATTCGGGAGCGCAAGCGGAAATCGGAGGGAGACGGTAGGGAATGGGGTGACGACACGGAGCCGGCGCCGCAGGGGCGAGCACCGGGTGGCTGTGAAACGGCATTCCCGTATGGTCAAAAAACTCAGCCGAACCGCATCTCGCCTCGGACGGTTTGAGAAATCGCCAGCCGCCACCTCACCGCCCACACGCCGTCTGATGCAGACAAGGTCGATCGGGAATCTGGTGGATTTCATCCCGGGATCAGCATGCTCAAAGCCGGTGCGCATCGGCTGAGTTTTTTGACCAGACGCACAGTTTTTTGAGCCCTCCGATGTTCAGTGTGCGGAATTTGATGTAAGATTGCGTGAGGAGCGAATTGTCATGATAAAGACGGTTAAGGCCGTTGTTGACGATCAAGGAAGAGTAAAACTGTTGCAGCCCGTGGATCTCGGATCCATCCGCCGTGCTCTGGTAGTTATTCTTGATGAGCCGGAATTTGTCGACGCGGAGACAGCCCTGCTCAGTGAAGCGGCTTTGGGGGACTGGAACCGGCCCGAGGAGGATGCTGCATGGTGTCACCTGCAGTCGGCAAAGTAATTCTCGTTCCTTTCCCTTTCTCCGATTTATCACAATCCAAGCTCAGACCGGCTGTGGTTTTGGCCGCCGCAGGACGCGGCGATTGGATTTTGTGTCAGATCACCAGCAATCCATGAGGAAACCGACCACGGCCACTTGCAGCGCTCTCTCGCCGAAGAAGATCATGCGCGCCAGGCGCCCCTCCTTCGCGCTCCACATGAAACGCTCGATGTGCGGCGATAAATTCGGAGACCGCGGCGGCGAGCGCACCGCCCCAATCCCGCCTTGTTCCAGCGTAACCCGGAACGCCTCGGAGAATTTCGCGTCGCGATCCATCAGTAGGTACTTCTTCCCGCGCAGGAATCCCTCTTCGGCGTCCGTAAGGCTCCTCGCAACCTGCAGCATCCACCCTTCGTCCGGATTGGCCGTGAGACCGGCGAAGTGCACCCGGCGCGTTGCCAGTTCCATGACAAAGAGCAGATAACATGTGACGAGCCCACTCTTTGTCCAAACCTCGAGAGTGGTGAAGTCCATCGAGGCCAGCACGTCCCAGTGGGCTTCGAGAAATCTGTTGCGGGTCGACTGTCGCCTGCGATCCGGTGCCAGCTCGATGCCGTGAGCCCTGAGGATGTTGGCGACAGTCGTGTCCGAAACGCGGTGTCCCAGATTCGCCAGCGCTCCCTGAATCCGGTCATAGCCCCAGGTCGGGCTTTCGCGGGCGATCCGCAATACCAGCTCAACAACTTCCTTTAACAGCGGCGGCCTTCCAAGGTATTTCCGCCGCGCGCTGTGGTCCCAGTGCCGGGCAACGAGTTCACGATGCCAGCGTAGAATCGTATCCGGAGTCACGATGCCGGCCAGCTGCTCGAGCATCTTGCGCCCGAGGATCTTGCCTTTGACCGCGAGGCGCCTCCTCTGGTCGTCGCTGAGCAGGATTCGTTTCTTTCCGAGTTTCTCTCTGGCGACCCGATTTTCTGTCAAGAGATACTCGATGGCGCCCTGCTGCCGGCGATTGATCCAGCCGGCCAAGATCAGGAGCAACAACTGCCACGGCTGAAATAGTGCCCTCATGTTTCTCCTGATGTGAGGTGAGAATCGGGAGCATCCGGGAAAGCCGGGTTCCTGTCAAGCCTCTCAAGTACGTGGTAGCCGCGGCATGGCAAGAGCCATTATTTCAGCCACTTGCAGCTCGGCTGGCCTTCTTTACCCTACGGGATCAGGAGTTGCTGCTTAACGAGGACGGACTCGGCGACCACAGAACGGATGCCGCCCGGGCCCGAGGGACAGGCGCCATAGGCGTTAAAATAAGGATTGCTCAAAAACCCAATCTGGAATCGTCGCAGGCTTGCGCCGCCGCGGCGAATTTTGCAGGCGCTCCATGTTCTTCTCGCTGCTGACAAGAAGCCAAGGACCAGGGCCAAGAATTGCCACCCGAAAGGCCCACAGTGTCATTCGAAACCGAGACCAGGAGCTATGCGTGTAATCTTTCCTCCCGCAATTCATACCCCCAGGGGGAAAAAGGACCGGCAGGCTGCACAAGTTTTTGCGCCAGCGCGGCCGCCAAAAGCCGCGCCAGCATCCAGCTTTTGGCGGTAGGCCCTTTTCGGGACGGGAGCGTATCGAGATGCAGCAACGATTTTAATCTCTTGAACAGCAGCTCTATCTGCCAGCGAAGCCGGTACAGTTCCATGATTCGAAGCGGCGTTACTTGCTCACTGGGGAGCGTCGTCAGTATCCATATGACTTTGCCCTCTCGAGTCCTGGCCGCCACGACCCGTGCCGGAATCCAGGCAACGGCCTTCGACAAACTCCAGGTTTTGTGAGTCTTGGACCGCTTCTCTGGGGGTATCGGAACAATGATATTGAATTCTATTGCCCCGACTTTCGGAACCTTTTCCTCCTCAGCAAGGATGAAGATTCGTTTTCGATTCTCGCCGCAGATCCGCAGGGCGTGCGGATTCAACCGCGCTACAACATGAGCGCTTGCCGTCCTCACTGCGTAAATGCCACGCGCTGTCGCATAGGCGCGGTCCCCCAAAACTACCTCGCCCGCCCTGAGCGGGTGGCGTGCATACCCTTCGCCGCCACGGTCGTCGGTCAGTTCCACGGATTGGAAGCCACCGGTGGCCGGATTAATCACGACATGGGCGCGCCATTCGGTGCCGATCGCCCCCGGGCCGTTGATCACGGTCGCATCGACTATTCTCAAGCGCAGGCCAGACGGAGCGCTACGCACCTCACTTTGCAGCGTCTGGGCCAGAACTCTCTGCAGCCATCCTTCCGCCTCCCGCAACCGATAAAACAACCCCGGGCCGCTAATTTCGGCCACCTTCAAGGCACTCGCCCATGCGGCTACGTCCTTCAAAGAAAGATCAGATACTGCATAGGCCAGAGCCATCCGGACAAGCGCTGCTGCGTCGGGAACATTGCGGCATCGAACCAGGGCATTGTTTTGCCTCGCAGAATCTTCGAGATCCTGCGGAAGAAAGCTCAAAACATAAGGCCACTCTCGGTCGTCGTAAACAGGTGGGGTATCCATGATCTGAGGTTACCCCAATAGGATTTTAAAGGCAATCCTTATTTTAACGCCTATGGGGACAGGCGCCAGGCCTTGAAAATTCAATTATTGACGAAGAACAAAGGCCTTTCGATGGCAGGATTTTAAATTTTCAAGGCCTGACACCATTGCTTTGGGATATGATCATATCCTATGGCACACCTCGCACGGCTGCCGTTCAGCATCACCCGAGTTCAAAACGACGGTATAATCCAAACAACCGTCACGAAGGGACCGTGCTATGGCCGTCATTAGTGGCGGTCGCCGGGGTTGGTCAGTTGCCGCAATTCTCTCCGCGTTTGCTGTTTGGGGTGTTGTCCAGGCCCGGCAGATCCGCATCAGCACCGGCGAAGTTGTCGTCGATGTCAACGTGACAGATTCGAAGGGCAATCCCGTCTCGGGCCTTACAGAGGCTGATTTTGAGCTGTTCGAAGACGGCATCAGGCAGGAGATCGTGTCATTCCGCCACATCTCCGGCGAACAGGTGCCATCCCCATTGCCTCCGCCTGGGCAAGCGGCACGGCCTCCCGAGTTGATTGCAAGTTCCATCTCTTACCCGCGCCTTGTTTCTCTTGCTTTCGACAACATCAACGTAGAGCGAGGCGGCGCGTCCCGCGCCGCCGACGGCGCCAAGGTCTATGTCGACAAGTACCTCGGCAAGAACGTCATGATGTCGGTAATCGGGGTTGGCGCCGGGATCCACATCTACCAGCGTTTCACGGGCGACCGCGGACTGCTGATGACGGCGATCCGGGATGCGGTTTCCGGGAACACGCGGCTTCAAGGCGATGTTTCGGCTGAGATCCGCACTGCCCTGTCGAGCATATCCGGTGCAGGGGCAGGCGTAGCCGGAGTTACTCTAGGTCTGGACTTCCAGGCGATGACCGACGAAGCCAAAATAGCCTTTGCATATTCCGCGGATGGCCCGACGCTGATGGCATACCCCGCGCTGCAGGACCTCCTGATACTCCTGAAATTCAGAGACATCGACCAGGAGAGCCGGAGCAACAGGACCCTTGCTGCCCTTCTCTCGATCATCGAGGCCCAGCGAGTCATTCCGGGACGCAAGTCTCTGATATTTCTCTCGAGCGGCTTCACGCTGGCGCCCGTCGGAGGGCGCAACATGGGGGCCACCACGGAACTCCGCGCTGTGACCGGTGCGGCCAACCGTGCCGGCGTGACCGTCTATTCCATAGACGTCTCGGGACTGAGAGACCAGGACCCTGACGCGGACCGCCATTCCGCAGTGGACGTCGCCATGAAATCACGCGCCATAGTCGGACCCAATACGTCGCTTGGCCTTTTGTCTAACGCCGTCGGCCTCAATACTCTTGAAAACCTGCAAGCACTGGCTGAAGAAACCGGCGGGTATGCGGTCGCCAACACGAACGATCTCGCTGGAGGGATGGAACAAATCGGGTCATATCTGGAACAGTATTACGTGCTTACTTACATGCCGTCCAATCGCATTGCAGACGGCAGGTTCCGTGCTGTTTCCGTGAAGCTGAAGCGGACCAGGCACCGCGTCCGCGCACGCAACGGATATTATGCGTTGCCGGACACGGATCGATCGCCCTTGACAGGATATGAAGCGGCCATGCTTGAGAAATTGAACGCCAAGTCCCGTCCTTCGGGCTTCCCGATCCAGGTCGCCGGATATTCCTTTCCCGGCGGCAGCGGCAAATCGACCGCAGCCCTGTACGTGAATTTTCCTCTTTCTGCGTTCAAGTTTGAGGAGCGCCGCGAAATCCGCGATTTCCTGGCCCGAGCGGACGTGATGCTGCTCGTAAGGCAGGCGGACGGCGGGATCGTGCACCGGCTGAGCAGGCAGTACGACCTGCAAAACTCGTGGGAGTCGCTGGAAACCACACGAAAGAAGAGCTTCTCTTTCTACCGAAGAGTGCCGCTGGATCCCGGCGAGTACATCCTGGACGCCGTCGTGCAGGACGGCATTACGGGCAAAGCATCCGTCAAGACTGCTGAGCTACACGTTGCTGTGAACGACTCGCAAAAACTGAGCCTGAGCGGTGTCGTTCTGGGTAAAGACTCCCCCCTGATCGCCACAACCGATGCCGGGGATAATCCATTCCGTTTGCCGGATCCTCTGCGCGCGGAAGGGAGCAACGTCATCCCGGATCTCTCGGGCGTTTATCGCAAGTCGAGCGACAAGCAACTCGTCGTCTATTTCATCGTCCAACCCGAGAAATCTGCGATTGCATGCACGCTGGAGTTCATCAGGGACGGTGCGCCGGATCTGACGCTGCAGCGATCGCTATTCGACACGGCCGCCATGCCGATCCCTTGTCTCACGACGGTCGCGCTGGACCAGCTCAAGGTCGGCAAATACGAACTCCGAGTGACAGCCCGGAGCGGGAGCGAATCGGTTTCCGGTGCAGCGCGATTCAGTATCGAGCCGTGACGGGCGCCAAGCTTGAGTAAGCGTCCTATGGAGCCAAGGGACGCCGCGCCCTTCAAGTATCGAACCAGCTTGAAGTTCCGCCATAGCGATCCGGCATCATTTCCGGAGCGCGGGCCACAGCACTTCGACATTCTGAACGTGCACGTCGATCGCCTTTCCCTCTGTGCGGCTCGGCAGTGTCCTTTTGATGTTCTTCATGTCGCGGAACACTGTCCCTGCCAAAAAATCCGTCCGAGCGGAATTCAGTTCATGCAAGGGAGGCGCTGGCAAGCAACAGGATTCCAAGATTAGCTGAAACCTGTCCGACAGGATCCAGTAGGGAATCAGTGATTGAGCGCCGAGGGATACGTCGGCATATCAATTCGCAGTGTGGAACCTGCGTTTGACAGGGAAATGAGGAGGGGCGGTCAGGCTGCGCGTCGCTCGTAACGATGATGAAGCCCACCCACTTTGGCCATCTGGACCACCGTGCCCTTGTCGGGTGGCTGCACCTCCCTGGTCTGTGGTGAGTCCTTATTCAATGCCAAGTGACAGCGGGAATCGTGATAATACTCCATATAGGATCGAAGTATGCGACGGAGCGATTCTTCCCCCAACACCATCACACGATCGAGGCATTCCCTTCGGATCGATCCAATCAGCCGCTCGACTGAGATAAAGTCCTTCACGTGATTTTCTAGAAAGGTGCGCCACCTTTGCGAAGGCGGCTTGCGGCGCCTCACCATGTACTTGGCGACGGTCGCCTGGGACACCTGGATCGCAAGCTTGAGCAGCTCGCCATGGATCCGCGGCGCTCCCCAGGAGGGATTAGAGACGCACAGGCGACCTGGCCAAGGTCAAAGCGCTCGTCGCCAAAGATCCCCAACTCATCAACGAGAAGGACGCCCAGGGCGCGACTCCGCTCCATCATGCGAGCGACACGGGAAACCGGGAAATCGTCGCTTTCCTCATCGCCAACGGAGCCGACGTGAAAGCGACGGACCCGAACGGATTTTCGCCACTCCACTGGGCGGCCTCTGCCGGCAAGGCCGAGGTGGCCCGAGCCTTGATCGCGGCCGGGGCCGACCCCAACGCCCGGAGCATGCGCGGATTTACCGCCCTCGAGTCGGCCTTCAACGGTCGGCGCCCGGAAGCGGTGGAGGCCCTGCTTCAAGGAGGGCTGACGATCGAATCCAAAGGCGAAGAGGGGCGGGCCCTGCTGCACCGGGCTGCCGCGACCGGGTTTCTCTCGTTGGTCGAACACCTCATTTTCCACGGGGCCGAGCCGACACCGGGCCGGGGCCCACAGGATGTCGCCTCGCTGCTGACCCAGCCTCTCCAGGAAGGAGAAGCGATCGTCTGGTCCCTGGGACATTGCGGTTTCGCGGTCAAAACCAGAAGCCGCCTCCTCATCTTCGATTACTTCAGTCGCGGAGGGTCACGTCCGGAAAAACCTTCGCTGGCCAACAGTTTTGTCGACCCAGGGGAGATCAAGGCTCAGGACGTCGTCGTCTTCGTCTCCCACTCCCATGGGGATCATTTCGATCCGGTCATTCTCTCCTGGCAATCGACGGTAAGAAATATTCGATACATCTTCGGATGGAAAGCCGGCAAAGGCGATCGGGCCATCGACATGCCCGCGCCACGGGCCGCGATCACCCTTGACGGAATCCAAGTTTTCACCGTCAACGGCGAGCACAACGATGTTCCCGAGGTCGCCTGCCTGGTCAAGGTGGACGGCCTCTCGATCTACCATGCGGGCGATTACCTGGGCCCGATCGATAGTTTGCGGCCGGACATGGATTATTTGCTCCGAAAGGCGGCAAAGGTCGACATCGCCTTCGTCGGGAAATTCACCCAGGCCGAATCGTTGAGACCCGGCGTCGTTTTCCCGATGCATGGCGCGAACCGGGAATACATGTACGGAGCCTTCGCCCGCGAAGCCGCCGAGAAAAACCTCCCCTTGCGGGTCATCTGCCCCGAGAACAAGGGCGACCGGTTTACGTTTATGGGGAGGGAGTTCTCGAAGGAGAAATGATGCGATCAAAGCCTGGAGTTTCTGATCTCAAAACGATCGTGCTGGCCCTATTATGCTCGTTGTCCGCATTCGCCACTGCCGCACAACAGACGGTCGCCATCCCTGAGATCTTGACGCCCAAGGTCGAGAAAATGGTCGACGTCCGAGACAGAAACCTGCATTGCTCCATCTACGGCTCGACGCCTGCGACGGCTCCGGCATGACGCCGCTCCACTACGCCGCGAGCGGGGGGAATGTCGAACTCATCAACTCCTTCATCGATAAAGGGGCCAAGCTCGAGGTCCAAAACGCCCAGCGCAAGACTCCACTCCACCTGGCCGCGATGAACGACCGCCAAGAGGCTGTGGCCGTGCTGCTCCGCAAAGGGGCGGCGGTCGAGGCCCGGGACGATTACGGACGGACAGCTCTCATCCTCTGCGCCCGCGAGCGGGCAGGCGGCCACGGGCCGCGTCCTTATTGAGGCCGGGGCGGATCTCAACGCGGTCGACAAGTTCGGCGACGGGGCGCTTCATCTAGCGGCCTGGCGCGGCAAGAGCGCGTTCGTCGACCTCCTCCTCGAAAGGGGAACCCAGGCGCCGGAGAGCGGAGAGAAATGGCGGGCAGGCCTTTCCCTGGCCGCCTCTCAAGGCTTAAAGACGCTCTTCCGGCTCTTGGCCGATAAAGCCCAGGACTTGAAAGCCGCCGGCGAATCTCTCCTCCACTCCGCGGCGGAGGGCGGATCCGCCGAGATCGTCGGCCTCCTCCTTGAAAAAGGATTCGATCCTGCCCGGGCCGACCGGTTCGGCTGGACCCCGCTGCATTACGCCGCCCGGGACGGCCGGGCCGAAGCCGCCCGAGTGCTCATTGAAAAGGACGCTCCCCTCAACGCCCGGACGACCATGGGTCAGACGGCCTATAATGTCGCCAAAGAACGGGCGATGGAGGCCGCTGCGGCCCTCCTGGCCGAGAAAGGCGCCGACAGATCTGAGATCCTCCGGGCTCTGGGCAACTGCGTCCCAGGGCGTTCGAGGTTGGGAAAAAGAATAGAACGACTGGAAAGGATGCGGTCCGTCGGCGGCTCGTCATGAGAATGACCTCCTGTAAAGATCTCTAATCCTTTACGGCACGTTTTGTGTGCCGTAAAGGATTAATCTTGGCTTTTCAGTTCTGCATTGCATTCGCAAGTTCAGGGATCAAGAAGAGTTGCTTGAGTTTGAGACCCGCTGCGGTAACCTGA
>Ga0299915_10000902_pt1 | contig 22012 bp, 27 predicted proteins | sample RVTome_13_FD_200263 | JGI IMG/M metagenome (GOLD analysis project Ga0299915, IMG submission 200263) | Soil microbial communities from uranium-contaminated site in the Upper Colorado River Basin, Wyoming, United States - RVT92D227 (version 2) ... | reverse complement strand
GTCGAGGTGAGCCTGCTGACGCCTCCGCAGGAGGTCAAGGTCAAACGCCCGACCGAGTACAGGGAGAGCATCAAGGTCGGCGAGGACGGACTCATCATGCAGCGCGGATTCTCAAGGGGCCTGCTGCTTCCCCAGGTGCCCATCGAATGGGGCTGGAACGCTGAGGAGTTCCTGTCGCAGTGCTGCCTCAAAGCCGGGCTCATGCCTGATGCGTGGCTCCAGCAGGGCACCAAGGTGTTCAAGTTCCAGGCAGAGGTGTTCTCTGAAGTCAAGCCAGGCGGAGAGGCGAAGCGAAGGTCACTGAGTGAGTAGCATGGATGTTGTGGTGGAGGGTAACTGCTACGTCGCCGGAAAGCTCGAAAGGTGCTGCGTAGGCATCGAGAACGGAAGGATATCGAAGATAGCCAAAGTGCTGGACGGCGACAAGGTCTACCACTTCGACGGGAAGCTCATTCTGCCCGGCGCGATCGATGCCCATGTCCACTTCAGGGACCCTGGCATGACGAGCAAAGAGGATTTCGCATCAGGATCGTTGGCCGCTGCATGCGGGGGCACCACATGCGTGTTCGACATGCCGAACACGAAGCCCGCAACGACGACGCTGTCTGCCCTGAGGGAGAAGCGGAAGATTGCAGGGTCGAAGAGTCTTGTCGACTTCGGCCTATTTGCGGGGGTCAGACCTGGGATGGATGTCGCCTCCCTGGCGAACGAGGCCATCGGGTTCAAGCTATACATGGCGAGCACCACGGGCGAGCTCCTGGTCCCATCATTGGACCAGATCAAGGCGGAACTTGCTGCCATAGGCCCCACGGGGAAGGTGCTCGCGGTTCACGCCGAGGACGAGTCGCTCAGGAAGAAGGACGTTGAGGAGAGTCTCGAGGACCACATGAAGAACAGGACCGCCAACTGTGAGTCGAGCGCGATCAGGAAGATACGAGGGGCCGCGAAGAACTGCAGACTACACATCTGCCATTTGTCCTCGAAAGCGTCCCTCCCGCTCGTGACGAAGATCCCCAACCTGACCGTTGAGGTGACCCCACACCACCTTCTGTTGGACACTACCAGCCAGCTCGGAGCTCTGGGGAAGGTCAACCCTCCCCTCAGGAAGAGGGACGACAGGCAAGGACTGTTCCAGGCGGCCAAGGACGGCGTCTTCGACAACATCGCCTCCGACCACGCCCCGCACACAATCGAGGAGAAGGAGGAGGAGTTTGACTACGCTCCAACGGGCATGCCGGGGGTCGAGACCTTGCTTCCGCTCATCCTACATCACGTGCGCGAGCGCCACCTCGACCTGGGCGCGGCCGTGCGCATGATGTGCGAGCGCCCCGCAGAGATCTTCGGCCTGAAGAAGGGCAGGATCGAGCCCGGGTATGACGCCGACATAGCCGTGGTCGACATGCAGGCGGCGAGCGTTGTCAAGGGCTCGGGACTGCATTCCAAGTGCGGGTGGAGCGCGTACGAGGGCATGCTCGGCATCTTTCCGAAGGCGGTATTCCTGAGAGGCGAGATCGTCATAGAAGCGGGAAACCAGGTGGGCGAGCGCAGAGGAAGGGACGTCATTGGCCGGTCCACGTGAGAACCTGGAAGTGGATTTCTCGGAGGTTCGAGGCAAGAGCTACAGCTGCATCGACGGCTGTGCGCTGTGCTGCCTATGTCAGCCCGAGCTGCTCGCGCACGAAGAGCGGATGTTCAAGGCCGACCCGCGCCTGAAGGGCTCGATCGCCGATAGGCACATCTCGCCCGAGGTGAGCGGCGCCGCACTGAAGCTCCAGGGAAGTCACGGCGCCTGCTATTTCCTGAAGAACAAGAGATGCGGAATCTACCAGAACCGGCCGCACTTCTGCAGGGCGTTCCCGATCAATGTCTTCGTCGGGTGGCGCATCCAAGTGAACGCGAACTTGTCCTGCAGAGGGATAGGGCTCAGCGGAGAGAGCCTGGAGACGCTGGCGAGGAACGTGCTCGCGGACTACGAGGATGCTGAATTGGCGAATGAGCTCAGAACCGCGCGCGTCGTATTCCACGAGTTCGAGGCGAACGCCCGAAGCGCGAAAGTCTCACAATCGCTCGACTCAATGAGGGGAGCCGCGGACGCTCTCATGGAAGACCTCACCGACGAGCTCGGTCTGAGCAGGGTCCTCACTTACGCAGAACACGGGAAGACCCGCCAGAATGTCCCGTCGGCGGATATTGCAAGGTTTGCCAGGCGAGCAGAGGCCTCCGCGGACATAGGCGAGAGGGCGATGATCGACGGGATCGAGCTGTTCGACCTGGACGACCTGAGTCTTCTTCCTGTCTACATAGACGAGGCACTTCAGTGGAAGATGTTCCAGCTCAGAGGAGGGGTCATCGTTGGTCTCAACCTCGACGAGAATGGCGGGACCCGGGAGACGTCCATGACTGACCCCGCCTCGGTCCAGCTCCTGCCCATGACCGCAGATGGTCGGCGGGCTTTCCAGGAGTACCTCCGGCTGGTCAATCGCAGGGATTGCTTCGTCGGACATGCTGCGCACCTTTGCGATCTCGAAGGCTACGAATACAACTTCGCCCAGGTCTACATCGGCGCCATCGCCAACAACGCGCTCGACCTCTGGTGGCGCGCGTCGTTCCTTGCGGGGCTTGCGGACATTGAGCGGCTGGGCTCGCGCGAGATCAGAGAGGGCATCGTATTCTTCGACATGGACCTCATGGACCTCCCGACCATCGGAGCGTTCATCTGATTTCCCTGCGAGAGCGGAAGTCCGCGACCTGGCGAGACTACGCCAGCGTCGGGCCAGGGAGCGACAGCCTTGCAGGTAGTCACCATGTTGCCCCATGTCTTGACCCGAACGTGGGGCTAGAGAACTGCGGAAGACCATCCAAGCCAATTCCCACGTCTTCTCCTCCTTCTCCGGCGATTCCAGGCCCATTCTTCGTACCTTGCATATGGTTTTCGTAACTGCAAGGTGTCGATTTCCGTTCTATTCGAAGCTGACGCATCGAAAGCGTTAAGAATTCGAATCCGTTGTACTCTTTTCGGATGTTTTCGGGGGAACGCCCTTGACGGACAAACAAGACGCGGTAACTCTAGACAAGAACGACAAGATCATATTGAAAATGCTTCAAGAGGACTGCAACGTGAGCCTCAAGAAGATCGGCGAGAAGACAGGACTTTCGTCCTCGACGGTCCACTACAGGGTGAACAGACTGATCGAGGAGGGCGTCATCACTGGATTCAAGGCGACCGTCGACCCGCTCAAGGTCGGCAAGGAGATCCTAGCCATATCCTTGGTCACCGGACGGTACGGCCCCGAGTACTCAAGGAAGATCGGGGAGAAAATCGCCAAGATACAGGGCGTTTGGGCCGTCTACTTCCTGCTCGGCAATATCGACTTCGCGGTACTTCTAAGGGCGTCATCGAGGGAGGAGCTCAAGGCCATAGTCGACTCATTCATCAAGATCGAAGAGGTCGAGAGGAGCAACACCTACTTGATACTCGAGAGGATCAAGGAGGACGGGACCGTCCAGCTGTAGGAGGACGGTATCCCCCCAAACAGACCCGGCCAGCACTCAAACTGGCCCCGTCTGCCGAACCGAAAAGCTTTAAGTACAGTTCCTGTTATCATGCCACAGGTGATTTAATTTGCTCAAACCCCTGGCTGTTCTAAACAAGGCCATCAACCAGCAGGTCATCGTTGAGTTGAAGGGTAAGAGGGGGTACCGCGGCATTTTGGACGGGTACGACCCCCACATGAACCTAGTCCTCAAGAACGCTGAAGAGACCTACGAGAGCCAGGTGGTCCGGAAGATGGAGACGACCATCGTCCGCGGGGACAACGTCATATACATCTCACCTTGAGGTAGGGGCAAATGACCAAGGGTACCCCGTCAATGGGAAAGCGCAGCGGGAAGAAGACGCACATAGTCTGCAGACGCTGCGGCAAGCGTGCATATCATGTTAGGCACAAGGTCTGCGCTTCGTGCGGTTTCGGCGCATCAGCCAAGCTGAGGCACTACAATTGGGCCAAGCAGCACTGAAGGGCATGTTCCTAGGGAGCAGGGGAGGCAATGCCAGTCGAATCTGACCACCCACAGGATGAGTGCGGCGTTTTCGCCATTGCCTCCATTCAGAACGTCTCCATAGACATCTTCTACGCCCTGAGGGTTCTCCAGCACAGGGGCCAGGAATCCGCCGGCATCGCAGTCTACAACAACGGCATCAAGGCCATCAAAGGCATGGGGCTGGCGCACCAGGCGTTGAAACCCGATGACATCAACAACCTCAAGGGCCAGCTGGGCATCGGCCACGTGCGCTATTCAACGGTAGGAACTTCGACCATAGACAACGCGCAGCCCATCGTCGTGTCCACGAACTACGGCGACATCGCCTTGGCCCACAACGGTGAGATAGTCAACGCCGACAAGATCATGGAAGAGCTGAAGAAGAAGGGCTGGGCGTTCATCACATCTTCTGATTCCGAGATCGCGGTCAGGCTGCTGGCCAACGACATTGCCAGCACAGGCGACCCGGTGCGCTCCCTCAGAAACCTGATGGCGATGCTTCAGGGTTCGTACTCGATGACCATCATGATAGACAGCCGGGTATTCGCGATCAGAGACCCGCTCGGGATAAGGCCGCTCTGCGTCGGCAGGACAAGCGGGGGGTATGCGGCCGCCTCCGAGAGCGTCGTGTTCGACACGCTCGGGGGCGAGTTCGTGAGGGACGTCGAGCCGGGGGAAATCGTCGAGCTGCTCCCTGGTGAGATAAAGTCCGTCAGAACGGGGCTCTCCAAAGGTTGTGCCCACTGCATGTTCGAATGGGTATACCTCGCGAGAGCGGACTCGAACATCGACGGGAGACTCGTATACGAGGTCAGACGTAGGATTGGGCAGAGGCTCGCAAAGGAGCAGCCCGTTGACGCAGACGTAGTAGTACCGATTCCCGACTCAGGGAGGTCCCACGCGATCGGATATTCGGAGGAGTCCGGCATCAGGTACTCCGAGGGGCTCATGAAGAACAGGTATGTAGAACGGACTTTCATCATGCCCGTACAATCTGATAGAACCACGAGCGTGATGCTGAAGCTGAACCCACTCAAGAGTGTCATCAAGGACCAGAGGGTAATCCTAGTCGACGACTCGATAGTGAGAGGCACGACGATAAGACAGATCGTACAGATCGTCAGGAACGCTGGTGCGAAAGAGGTCCACGTCAGAGTTGGCTCCCCTCCTATCAGGGCTCCCTGCTACTTCGGAATCGACATGAAGACGAGGGAGCAGTTCGCAGCGACGGGCAGGACGGTGGAGGAGATCGGCAGGATGATCACCGCGGACAGCTTGGGTTACATATCGGTCGAGGGACTGATAGACGCGATAGGCCATGCCGCTGGAGACCTATGCCTCGGATGCCTCACTGAGGAGTATCCCATACAAGTCCCCGGCGAGAAGGTCCGGTTCCAGAAGAAGCTGGATTCGTACATCTGAATGGTCCGGGAATGCGTCGCTCTAAGTCGGGCAATCTTTAACTAGGTCTAGCCTATTCATCGAAACCTGCATGGGCCGGTAGATCAGCGGCAGATCGCTCGCTTGGCATGCGAGAGGTCGCGAGTTCAAATCTCGCCCGGTCCACTTGCCTCTTCTCGAAAGGGATACCGAATGAGAAAGGCATTCTGTTCGGGCCCGGCCTCAATCCCCACTGAACGACGCGGACCGCCTGTTAGCTGGCTATGGGCGCGTGGCTATTGCATCGCAGCTCCAACTGTCCCTTTCATCAACCAGTGAGACGCGACTCTTGACATTTTCGACCACTTCAGTGCAGATCCCTGTCCAAATCGGTGGACACGCCTTGATAACAGCAGGCCGACATGAGAACCTCAGAGGAAGACAGAACCCTGATGTGAAGAAGGAGGTAAGAAGATGTCAGAAAGCGGGAAGGACGGCGGGCTGGACCAAGCCATCATCGACATAGACCTGGGCGCCCTTGAGGTCGAGGCTGGAACATCTGACGAGAAAGAGACATACTACCAGGTCTCTGGTGGCAACGACCACCGGCTAGGGGTGGTCATCTCGGTGTCCCCGGAGGGTGCATACGCATACTCGATAGAGCTCCTCGTTCGGGTATTCAAGGGTGAGACAGAACTGAAGGTTCCGAACATGGAACGGGCCACACAGCTGTCCAGGCGGCTCAAGGGCTTCGGATACTCGGTGCGCCACGAGGATGACGGCTGGCTGTCGTGTGAAAGGACCGTCCAGCGAGACGAGATCATGAACGAATGCCGGGCCCTCACGAGCATGATCGCGGCATTCAAGGCGGAAGGGCAGGAACTTGATGACCAGGAGAAGAAGGAGGGATGATGACGATGAAGATGGTGATGGTCTCGTACTCGATGACTGGCAACAATGACGCGCTAGCCGCGAACATCGCTGCGGAGCTTGGGATAGAGCGCGTCAGAATCACAGAGCCCAAGGTTCGGACCTCGGCGAGGATCGCCCTCGACATGCTCTTCAACCGCACACCCAAGGTATGCCCGGCCGTGAAAACAGCGGATGGCTACGACCCGATCCTCTTTGTGGGGCCTGTCTGGATGGGCCATGTGGCAGCACCGCTTCGTGCCAACCTAAAACACCTCAGGGGCGGCCCTAGCCGATATGCGTTCATCTCGATATCTGGCGGAGCCGATGGTCCCAACCCCAGCCTCGTCCGGGACCTGACCAAGATGACCGGAAGGGCGCCTGCTGCGCTCATCGACCTGCACATCGCGGACCTGCTGCCGTCCGACCCGAAGCCCACGCGGCAGGACACTCAGGGCTACCATTTGAGGAACCAGGACGTGAAGGGGCTGACAAACATAATATTGAAGAGACTGCGGGAGGCAAAGGTCGTCGAGGACAACGGGTCCGAGAGAATTCACAGCCCCGACGCAGATAATGGAAGGGGGTCATTCTGTTGAACATCAGGGCCCTCATCAAGGAGCATTCAGTGCTGTCCTACTTCGCCCTGACGTTCGCCATCTCCTGGGGCGGAGTCATCGCATTGGGCTCTCCGAGCGGAATGCCTGCTCCCAGCGAGGAGGCAGCGAAGCTCTGGCCGATCGTGTACTTGCCATACTTCATCGGCCCCATCCTGTCAAGTCTTCTGTTGACCGGATTGATCGATGGCAGAGAGGGCTATCGCGCACTTCGCACCCGGTTCACCAAGTGGCGAGTGGGCGCCCGATGGTATGCCGTGGCGCTCCTGACCGCCCCGCTCCTGATCGTGGCGATCCTGTTCGTGCTCTCCCTGACATCGAGTGTGTACCTGCCCGCCATAGTCACCACGGAAGACAAGGTCGGACTTGTGATAACCGGGATCATGATAGGGCTTGTGTTTGGAGGTCTGATGGAGGAGCTAGGCTGGACCGGGTTCGCCGTGCCAAAGCTGAGGGAGCGGAACGGCGTCTTCGCGACTGGTCTCATCGTGGGTTTCCTGTGGGGGATATGGCATTTCCTTCCGACGTTCTGGGCATGTGGGGACTCCAACGGAGTGCTCTCCCTCGACCTGCTGATACCTCCGTGCGTCTTCTATGCATTGGTACTGCCCACCTACAGGGTGCTCATGGTATGGGTCTATGACCGCACCAGCAGCCTGCTCGTGGCGATCCTCATGCACGCTGCCCTGACGGCCAACACCATAACCATCCTGGTGCCCGCGGAGGAAGTGACGCCCCTGGTGACCTACTACATCATATTCACGGCTGCGCTGTGGATCGTCATTGCAGGGGTGGCCGCGACCGATCATTGGCGACTCACGAGACAACCGCTTGAAAGATCGCGAGACACTCGGGCCGAGCCATCGGAGGCTGCAACGCAGTGAGGTCGTAACAAGATGCTCACGCCCTAGGAAACCGGTCCAGACCCCAGGGGGGAAAGACACAAATCCTGGGACCGTGTTTCCAAAAACCGTTCCACATGGACGAGACGGACTTGCGCATCTGCGGCCTACTGAACACAAACTCGAGGATCCCGTTCCGTGACCTCGCCGAGAGACTTGGCATCAGCGTCCAGGCGGCCCACAAGCGTGTGAAGGTGCTCACCGACACCGGTGTGTTGCGCCACTTCACGGCCAACATCTCCCTGAAGGCCCTCAACGCTGTCCCCGCAGCGATAAGCGGCCACACAAAGGCGGCGTCGGCGGATGAGGTGGCCATAGGATTGGGGAAGAACGAGTTTTCGGCGATTGTCCATGTGTCCGGGGACTTCCTCTCAGTCATGATCCTATTGAGGTCCATCGGGGACCTGGACAACTATGTTGAGTTCGTGAAGAAGGAGGCCCAGATGGAGGACATCTCCATATTCCTGCCTTCGACGATGGGCTTCACGAACCTGGAAAGGCAGAACCTACCCAAGGAGGACCTCGTGCTGACTCGATTGGATTACAGGATCATCCTCTCGCTCCACAAGGATTCCCGCAAGGAGCTGGTCGATATCGCCAAGGAGCTCGGCCTATCGACCAGAACCGTGAAGCGCAGGTTGAAAAGGATGACAGATGCCGGTGTTATAGAATTCACCACCGAGTTCGATTACGGGGCGCAGAACGGCATCTCTTCTTTGATGATAATAGACCTGAAACCTGGCTTGGACAGAGGGCGGTTCCTCGGAGAAGTTAAGAACAGGCTCGGCCCTCGGACAATATTCATGGGAGCCTATAGTAATATCCCCAACGGGCTTTTCGCATTCATGTGGTCGGCATCCATGAAGGAGTGCAGGGAGACGGAGGCATCTCTCAGAGGGGATCCGGCAATCGCGGCATTCAAGAACCTACTCATCCAGAACAAACACCAGTTCCCAACATGGCGTGAGAGGTTGTTGGAGGAGAGAGCGGCCGAGATGCCTCGGCGCAAGTGAAACGACCGCCTGGAGATGGGGAAGGAGGTTGGCGGATGCTTTGGTGCATTTTCTCTCTAATTGAAACGGTTCTGCGAATGTCTGGCTCGAGCGAGTTCAATGCTCGCCCGGCCAACATAGATCTGCGCCCCAATGGATACGCAGGTTTTAAGAACCGGTTCGTAGAATTGACGCTCAGATGGACGAGACCGATATCCGGCTTTGCCAAATGCTCTTCGCAAACTCAAGGACGTCTGTCAGGGAACTCGCAGATAGGTTGAACATATCCATCCAGGCGACACATCGAAGGATGCAGCACCTCAAACAGGATGGTGTCATCCACCGATACATATCGTTTCTCTCAGTAGAATACCTGCGCACGGGTCGGGTTTACACTTCGGGGAGAACCGAGATCGGCGATTACGGGAAGGCAAAGAGGCTCCTCAAAGAGAACGACATGGTGTACGTGGTTCTGGCAGCAGGTGAGAACTTCCTCAACATCTCGTTCATACCCAGGGAGATGAACGATTTGGGTGCGATTGCGGGATACCTGAAGGACACGATCCGCATACCAAACCCGACCATATCGATCGAATCCCAGGTGTGCTTCGGGAACACCGTCCTCAACAGAAGGTATGCTGGTCCGCCGAGCTCTCCTCCGTCGACTACCGCATCGTGCACGCGCTTCAGGGGGATTCCCGGAATGCCGTCGAGGACATCGCCAATGAACTGAACCTCTCCGCCCGCACCGTCAAGCGCCACCTCGACCGGATGATCGATGACGGCGCGATCGAGTTCGGACTCGACTGGAACCCGGGCTACTCCACTGGCATAACATCGCTGATCATGGTCAAGGCGAAACCGGGCGCCGACCTCGGGAGGATAAGGACCCGGCTGAACGAGAGCTTCGGCGGCTCCCTGATATTCATCACGTCCTTCGTCAACTCTCTTGACATCCTAGGGTGCTACAGCTGGACCCCGACAGTGATGAAACAGAAGGAGATAATGGACGAGATAGGCCACACGGAGGGCGTTGACCACACCATGTCCACGCTCCTTCAAGACGGGTGGGTGCAGGAGACCTGGCGGGACCGGCTGCTCCGCGAGAAGGCCGGGCAGAAGAAATGACCATCATCCCTTCGAGGCCTGTCCATTCTCTAAAATAGCTGTGAGAAGAACTTGACAGAATATGCTCGTTCCATGTCCATCATTTACAGCGATCTGTGAACGTGGAGCTATACCCTATGCTGCGTCTGTTGGCACCAGAGGCGGCAACACATGACCGACAGACCACGAACAGACAACACCGGGGACGAGGCAAAGGAGAAGGAAGTGAGCCTCGACCTGACAGACCTGGGCTCCTTGGTATCTCTGGCCCGCTCGTCAGAAGACCATGAAGCGTACCGCGTTGTTGCTGGGAGCCGGCATTTCAGAGTCGGGCTAGAGGTCACCGCTGCGCCTGACACTCCGATCTCTTTTCGGATCGAGGTGCTGCTGCAGATTCTCGCGAAGGACACCCAACCCAGGATAGCAGACCTTGAGCGCATGAACAAGATCCTTGAGGACCTGACCGAGAGAGAGTATTCGCTGGACCACCACGACAGTTGCTGGGTATCATGTGAACGTGAAGTGGCCGTTGATGATATCGAGAGGGAGTGCGCGGCGATCATAGCGATCATACAACGAAAGGAAGGTGTGAAAGCATGAACATGAGGCGACAGAAGGAATATGGCCGACAATCGGAGGTGTGAGAATGGACAGAGAAGAGTCTGTGAGACATGGAGATGAGATTGGGCGAGGAAGATCCGCCCGCAGGGGCGGCACGACCAAACCAGCTGCTATCATCGCGCTGGTCGTGCTGGAGGCCGCCCTGGCCTTCTTCGGGTTCGCGAGCGGGTCACAGTTCATCCTGGACCCGTCGGGAGGGACCCACGACATGGACACCTCCATCCTAGAGGACGCCCCGGTCGGGGATTTCCTGCTAGTGGGTGTGTTCTTCGTCACCTGCTACGGTCTCCTACCGGTCCTAATCATATACGGTCTCCTGAAGCTCCCGAGATGGCGCTGGACGGACCCAGTCAACAAGTGGACGGGGCAGAACTGGGCCTGGACGGCGGCCGCTGCCACGGGGATCGTACTCATAGTGTGGATCATCGTGGAGGTCTACTACATCGGCTCCCCTGAGGGCTTCCCGCGGTTCCTGCAGGTGACTTTCGCCCTACTCGGAGCCGTCATACTAGCCCTGGCGCTGCTCCCACGCTCGAGGGCGTATACGGCGCTCGCCCCTGAGGCTGACTCGAACCCTTCGCAGAAGCCCCGGACCGATAGTGGACAGCGCGAGCCGAGGGGGGAGGACTCATGAGGCGTCTTGGACTCGCGGTGATTGCGGTAGGCTTCGTGTTCCTGCTGAGTGGGATCGCTGCGGTCGCATGGGCGGTGACAGAGGCAAATGCCATGAACGAGGAGGACAGGGCCCTGGACCCCGCGCAATACGACTTCTACGTCAGCGCGCAGAGCTGCAGCCTGGGATGTGCTGTCATCGGCCTGGCAATAATCGCACTCGGGTTCCTGGTTGGCAGAAAGCCTAAAGGGGCGAAAACATGAAAACAGAAGAACGGATGAGATTGGCGGGCATTGTCGCCGGCATCTCTGCACTGGTGTTTGCCGTTCCACACTTCTGGCTCTGGTGTGGGATATCGTTTGCATTTCCAGGTGACTTCGAGGAGCTGTCAAGGACCAATGTGCTACTGATCGTTGGCGGATTGGCCGTCCTGGCCGCAATCTATGCGGCAGTGTTCACCCATTCTCAATGGGTAAGGCGTCTGCCGGAGTTCTTCACCGCACTTCCGGCCTGGGTCGGGTCGGTGGGGTTCACGCTGTGGGGCCTTGCCTACTTCGGCCTTCAAATCCAGCTTGCGTTCAGTGATGCGACATCATCAGACCGGTACTTCGCCTCAGACACGAATCCGAATGCGGTCTGGGGGCTCTACTGGTATTCTCTGTTTATCGTGTGGGGCCTGTCACTTGGGATGACGGCATTCTATTTCCACAGACTCAAGAGAGGGCAGTATAGGGCCACTCAGGAGCTCACCAGGCTTGATGTTGGCCCCATACGACTCTGCGAGGGACTGTCTGAGAACGGCCAGACGCTGAAGGAAGGACCACGTCAGTAACGAACGGGCACGAGAGAAGAGGGGTTGTCATGAGAATCGAATACTATCATGCTTCGGAGTACGGCAATGGGGCCAAGGTCGCAGAGGAGTTCAAGAGAATCGCGGAGGCAGAAGGGGTCACTATCAGCGTCCACCATGTCAAGGAAGTGAAGCCGAAGGAAGTCCCGCCGGCCGACCTATATCTGTTCAGCTCCCCTGGCCGGTTCGGGAAACCCATCGGGGGCATGCGCAAGTTCCTGAAGAAGATCGACCTGCCCTCAGGATCGCGTCACGCGATTTTGGTCACCGAGATGAACCCCCAGGCGGACAAGAAGACGGGCACGGTGCCGACCGAGGAGGAGCTTGGCAAGTGCCAGCAGGTCATCCCGAGGATGAACGAGGCACTCCAGGCCAAAGGGCTGAGGAAGGTCGCCGAGGGCAAGATCTACGTCACCGGCATCAAGGGACCGCTGGAGGAGGGATGGCAGAGAAAGGTGGGGGAGTTCGCGGCTGCCATCCTCGGACAACCCTGAACCTGTCGATGAGAGAAGGGGCCTGCGAGGACCCCTTGCATTCTTTCCTTGTCGAATCGATTTCATGGATGTTTGGCTCGGGCGAGTTCAAGGCTCGCTCGGTCCACACTCACGCATTGACCGGGCTCCGAAGAGGATGCCTCGCCAATATCATCTTCTAGGCCCAGCCACATCGCTAGTCTTACGCGTGGCATGATGTCTCGCCGCTCCTCTATCCTGCAACCACGACACCCACGTTGGACCACTCCATCAACAATTCCACAAAGGAGGGTTGGCGATTCGGTTCGGAGGGACCGCGGACCGTCTTGGCGATTGTAAGGCCTTCTCTTGAACAACAGAGTATCCACCGATATCGAAAGGTGACCCGACCTCCGAAAAGCAATAATGAAGGAAGACCATCTCTCATGCGAGTGTACCATCATGTCCACGCTCAAGGCAATCGGCTCCGGCCTCTATCCGGGTGTCAACTCAAGCACTGTCACCGCAACGAAGCCAAATGGCAGGAAGAATCGAATCATGGTCTCGATAGCAGCCGCAACCCTGGCTGCAATGCTGGTCATTGCACTATGTGTCCTAGCTTTCGATTCGAACGAATCCCCCAGACACGCCATGCCGTCGGACGCCCCCGGCTGGCTCTTGGAGACCGTGGACAACTCGGCGAACTCCGGCTGGTTCACCTCGATAGCAGTGGACTCGAACGACTATGCACACATTGCCTACAGCAATTACCCGGAAGGCGGTGGTGAGGATTGCCTGATGTACGCAACAAACGCAGGGGGCACGTGGGCTTACGAGACGCTGAACAGCGATGGAGCGGTCGGCGCATACGCATCGATCGCTCTGGACTCCGGCGACAATGTCCACATAAGCTACTGCAACCAAACGGACGGAGACCTCAACTACATCACGAACGCAGAGGGCATATGGGAGAACTACACTGTAGACCGCCAGGGATCCACCGGAGCGTTCTCCTCCATCGCGGTAGACGTTGACGACAAGGCCCACATAAGCTACTACGACGGCTCTGCGAAGACCCTGAACTACGCCACCAATGCAGGGGGCACGTGGGCGAATCAGACAGTAGATGGAGGTGGTATGCTAGACGTCGGTCAGCACACCTCGATCGCAGTAGACGCAAGCAAGAACGTGCACATAAGCTACTACAACGTCCTGGCACACGACCTGATGTATGCCACCAACGCAGGGGGTTCGTGGACGAAACTCAGGCTGGACGGGGCCCTCAGCGATGTTGGCGTTGGTACCTCTATCGCGCTGGACTCAAACGGCAAAGTCCACATCGGCTACTACAATGCCTCAGCCAAAGACCTCAAGTACGCCACCAACGCAAGTGGCTCGTGGGAAATCTACACCCTAGACGGGGCAGGTTACAACGTCGGCCTGCACTCCTCGATCGCCCTGGACGCCAGCGACAACGTCCACATATGCTACTCCAACGAGTCATCGGGAGACCTCATGTACACCACAAATGCTGGTGGTTCTTGGGCGATCTACGTTGTGGACGGCCCTGGATGGGGGTGGGTCGGTGAGTACAACTCGATTGCGGTGGACTCCAATGGCTGTGTCCACATCAGCTACTTCGATCAGATCAACACCGCCCTCATGTACGCCACGGACTCGGTGGTGATACCTGAGTTCGGGACGGCCGGGGTGGTGATGGTCGTGATGGCCACAGTGTGCATGCTCGCAGTCCTGAGACGGGCCTCGACCTCGTGGTACAGAGAACGATGATCCCATAGCCTCCCCGGGAAACGGTCAAGGATGGGGCTGAGAATCGGAAGACCACAGGATAGGCGCACGAGGAGGTGAGTGAATGCCTCCTCGGAGCATTTCAGAGCATCGCACTACTGATCTGGCTCTTGTGGAAAAAGACCTTATCGAATGAGTACGATTTCGACCAACATGAATATCGAATACTTCCACACTTCGAAGTTCGGCAACGGCGCCATGGTCGCAGAGGAGTTCAAGAGAATCGCGTAGGCAGAAGGAGTCACTGTCAGCGTCCACCATGTCAAGGAAGTGAAGCCGAAGGAAATCCCGCCGGCCGACCTGTATCTGTTCAGCTCCCCTGGCCGGTTCGGGAAACCCATCGGGAGCATGCGCAAGTTCCTGAAGAAGATCGACCTGCCCCCAGGGTCGCGTTACGCGCTCCTGGTCACCGAGATGAACCAGCAGCCGGACAAGACAGGGAAGATGCCGACCGAGGAGGAGCTTGGCAAGTGCCAGCAGGTCATCCCATGGATGAACGAGATGCTCCAGGGCAAGGGACTGAAGAAAATCCTTGAGGGCAAGATCTTCGTGATAGGCCTCAAGGGGCCGCTCGAGGAGGGGTGGCAGGGGAAGGTGCAGGGGTTCGCTGAAAGCCTTCTCGCATCATCACAATGATGCAGAATCATAACGCCCGGAGCCACGGGGGCTTGGCATTGGCAGCGGGCCCCTGACCCGGACAGGCTCTGATTCCGCGAATTCAATGCCTGTCCCGATTCTGGTCTCTCGACAGAGCTTCCGCCAACCCGTCGAAGAACCTGTCCCGCGCGCGTTCGATGTGGTGCGCCTCCTCCCGGGTCACCTCGAAATGGTCCTGATGTGCGTTCTTCAGAGGAGACACCTGCAAGACGTAGGAGTTGACACAGGTCTTCAAGAACCAGTCTGCACTTCCGAACTGGATGTAGTCTGGATCGATGTCTGGAATTGCTCTCAGCTCTTCGAGCAAGGCGCGACCTTGGACGGAGTTCTGGATACACAGCGCGATGTATGCGATGCGATAGTGCAGCATGATGCCGGTGCCTCCGATGTCAGAGACATGCTTCGTGTTCCTATCGTCCACACGAAACTCTCTCATAAAATGCCCAAAGCAGCTCTGAAGCGTATAGCAATAAGGCACGCGGGCAAATCTTTCCAAAACATCCTTAGTTGGCTCATCTATCGAACCCTTAGTAAGTTCAGATCTCAGCCCTTCCAAGGCTTGCCTTCTGTCAGAATCATAGCTGGGATTGGAGACAAGTGGCCTCGCCTTTGTGTAGGTTTCCACGCCACGCGAATAGGAGCTCTGCTCCATGAAGTTGGTGGCCCTATTGCTCCAGTGTCAGGTTCTTCCGACTGACATAGCTGCATTTTCGCCTTATTTGAACCGAAGATCCCAATACCTGGCTCGAGCGAGTCCCATTCTCGCCCGGTCCACACCTACTCACAACCTACACCTCCAAACACTTATGCATTGCTCGCCACATCGGGTCGGCAAGCAGAACATGCGCGAGAACACATATCTCATCGTTGTCGGTCTCGGTCTCGTCGGAGGCCTAGTGGGAACGGTTCTCATGGACGTCGTGATGATGATTACTTTCATCTCAGTTGGGGAGCCTGCTGACATGTTCTTCACAATGGTCGGTGAGAAGCTCGGAGGAGGAGCACTCCTAGGAATCGCAATTCACAACATCACAGGCATGACTGGAGGATTCGTCTTCTCTATCCTTGTCTTGGGCATTGTGTCGCTCAAGTTGACAAGTATCAGGAAGGGATTGAAGCTCGGTCTTGCCGCAGGCGCAGTCACAATACCCTTGGGATGCGTTCCACTCGCGATCTGGCTCGGTGAGTCAATATTGGGCGTGATCGCGTTCTCGATTCTGCCTCACCTTGTGTGGGGCACCGTCCTCGGATGGACGGTGGCCTATGGATTCCTCCGGTTCAGGATTCAACCGTGACCGAGCCATGTTCAAACAGTGCAGAGCTGACATGCAGCGACCTCACCATGCTCCTCGAACCGAGCCATTACGCTTCGAGCGCGTCGTAGAACAAGCGGTAGGCACCAGCATCGCGCGTTTGGACTAAGCCCCGCGACTCATAGTGTTTCTCGCGAAGGCTCGAGCTTTCTCAAGCCGCGACTCGTCGGGTTGACCCTTGCTGTTGTCCCTCTTGGCATCAGACCTCAGCTTCTTGCTCGGAGAGATCTTCATTATGAATTTCACTCCCTTTGCCATCTCACCCTGGCAGTCGAAGAGTCCCACAAGCTCAGCACCTGATGCTGCCTGCTTGAACTTCGCCATCCACTCCGGGACCTCTGGCTCGTTCTCAGGAGCAGCGTGCGTCACGAAGAGCGCGACCTTCTTGCCATCCTTGCAGAGCTTCTCCAAAAATGCCTTGGTCTTCTTGTCGGGCCCATATCCGTGCGTCGGGAAGCCCAAGAAGGTCAGTTCATACGCTCCAATGTCCTCTACCTCGCTGATCGGCTTGATCTCCTTCTCTGCAGCGATCTCCCCGTAAATCGCCTCGGCGATCTTCTTGGTGTTACCTGTCGACGACATGTACGCTACGAGCACTTTCATAATGTCCCCTCTATCGTGGAATGACCGAATCCGATATAATGAATTCGGTGCATTACCATATAGGAGTGAGGGGGAACCAGTCATGAAAGGAATAGTCGTCTACGATACCTACTACGGAAACACTAAGACTGTTGCAGAGGCAATCGTCGAGCAACTCAAGGCGGAAGGACATGAGACGGAACTCAGGAGCGTACGAGTGAAGTACCCTGCGCCTCCACAAGGCGACATCATGTTCCTGGGATCGCCGGTCAGGATGGGGTCGGTCACGCGCAGGGTGAAGAAGTACGTCGAGAAGCTCGACCTAGGCCTTTGGAAGGACAAATCCATTGTCGTGTTCACCACAATCTTGGCTCTGCCCGAGAATCCAACGGACAAGCAGAAAGAGAGCCGCGAGAAATATGACATTGCCGCGGGCCGTAGGTTCGGGGACCTGGCGAGGGCGGAAGGCCTGAGAGTTGTCGAGAACCACCTGTGGGTCGATGTAAAGGGCATGAAAGGTCCGTTGGTCGAGACGGCGGCCGAGACGACCAAACAGTTCACGCGCGACATACTCCTCTCTCTGAAGAAGAACTGAAAGCCATTGGACCCGACAGACCTCTTAGACTAGGAGGCCTCCTTGCACCTTTTTTCAGTCCCATCTCAATCGACGCGGTGAGCCAGACGCCGGGCCCCGCTAACCGCGCCGACTGATCGGCGACAACAACAAGCTGTCCCGATCGCCGCCCACGGCCCCCGTTGTCCGACGAGCGACATGGACAAGTGCGTGGCACATAAAATCTATATAGCACGGGGCCCGGTTATCTCGTACTTACTAGACCTGGAGTGAGGGTGGAGGATAGTCATGTCCGGAGAATCTAGAGTCGTGAGGAGAATCTTTCTTTCTGTGGCAGTGATCGCCATGACCGCATCACTCGTCGGGGTCGCATCAGCCAACTCGATGTTCCTTGGGCCGGCGACTGATGGGACGACGACTCGGACGAGCGACGGGGCCCTGATTGTCAACGCACGCGACGGCGCCTCCGCGAACACTTACTTCTACACGCCGGAGGAGGACGGCACGTGGAAGGCCAAGATCGAGAACTTCGGTCTGAGAAGCATCGCAATAGCTGTCTATGAAGGCGTTCAGAACAACCGCGTGAACCTGCTGTTCCAGAAACTCGACCTGGTGGCCCTCGGGGCTTATCCTTCGGGGACTGTGTACACTGATCCTGTCGCCATGTCCGCCGGATGTTCCTACAAGATAGTGCCCAAAGACCCTTCAGGGCCGAGGGGCTCCTACGCAATCATATCAGACGAGTATGTGGGAGAGTACGAGTTCGTCTACATCGACCCCACGGAACGAGTCTACTTCGGCGTCAACATGGAGACCGTTGGATCGAACGTCTATGTCCTGAGCTACGTGTACGAGTATGGACCCGTTCTCCTTTACAGAAGCGCGGACGGTGGGAATAGCTGGGGAGCTCCTGTGGATCCGTTCGGGACCAGCTTCCGATACATGGAACCTGGGATGTGTGCCTACAGGGATGGCACGTCGGACACCGTGCTCGTCGCCAGCGGAGGGGGCATGGTCGCAAAGAGCGTGGACGGAGGATTGACCTTCAGCCGACTAACCAACCTTCCCGGATACTACTGGAGGTTCATGGCGATCGGCACGAACGCCTCCTGGTTCGGCGCTGAGCCTGACGACGACATCTACGTTGTGGGCAGCACCAGCTACAGTTATGGCAACCTTGCGATAACGAAATCCCGAGACGGAGGCCTCACCTGGACCTGGCCGGTCATTATCGACGCGACCGGCTCTTTCCCGCAGATAGTCTCCGATGGATCAAGCCTCTACGTCGTCTACACGAGCCCGATCTCATACGATGGCACCCTCTATGCGAGCAAATCGTCCGATTGGGGTCGTACGTGGACGATCGGCAAGCTGCTTGTGGAGGAGAGAGATATCACGATGAACGTCAGGGCCTACAGCTTCCAGTACATCGACGCACAGAAAGCCCTGCTGACGATAAGGGACCAGGCGATAACCGGCCCTCCAGACAACTACGGAGCATATGGATACTTCGACTTCGCAACCATGACTTTCGTGGAGCTGGCCAGGCTGCCTCAGGGTGAGTGGGTGATCCACGAGGGCCTTGCCGGGTCCCTGGAGCCGGACGGCACGCTGATGCTTGCATGGTCGATGTACACAACAGGAACCAACAGTCAGCTGATGTTCGTCCGCCTATCGGGTGCCGTTCTCTGACATCGTCCCACTGAGAGAGGGCGGATCATTCAGCCGGACCCGCGATTGGAGTCGCCGCCATCGACCCTCGTCTAGTAGACCGCTCCATCGGGCTGGGAGGATGCCAACGCGCCCTCCGCTGCAGACAGGGTATACTCCGTGCCGCCGACTCCCTCCCATGTCGCCAGGTTGAATGTGGCGGATCCGGACATCCGATACACCGATATGTCGAGGTAGGTCAACTCCGTCCTGTCCTCACATACTTCTGGTGGGCCCGGAGTCTGCAGGAAATAGGCAACGCCGTATGTGCACAGGCTGAACATGGTCACGTCCCCGTTCAGCTCGACTGCGAGGGCAGTCTTCTCGTTGACGCCTATGCCCCTGGCCTCCGTTGCCCAGCCATCTTGAACTATGCGGGCGAGGAACGACACGAGCCTTCCCATCCTGTCCCTGGGAACGAAGTGGCTGTCCGTGATGATACCATCCATGTTCGACAGGCTCAAGAAGTCGCGCGCGAGGGCGACGCGACGGTTGTAGGGATTCCTCAATGCGTCGTCCGACTCGATGGTATCATTCTCCGCGGAGAACACGAACTCGCCAAGTATTGCGAGCCCCGCGCTCGTCCCGCCTACAGGAGCGGGCTTGCTGGCGACGAACTGGATTGCATCCTCGACGGGCGTCCCCTTCCACATGCTGACATAATCCCACTGGTCGCCCCCCGCGATGAACAGCGCCTCCGCGTTCCGGATCTTCTCCAAGACGAACTCGTCGTAGCACGCGTCCATGGTGGCGAATATCACGGTTTCGCACGAATCGACGCCTCCGAGCTGCTTGTATATCCAAGGGTTGTACGCATCTGTGCCCGAACAACGTATCACGACGAAGTCTCCGCCGCCCGACTTCTCAATCATCCACATCATGGCGGCCTCGACGTCCGTGTTCCCACCTGCGAGCAGCAGTCCTCCGGAAGTCGGCGTGACCACATCCGTCGGGTCGCCTTTGACGTAGTACTCGTAGGTCGTCTTCTCTCCGCATGCTGGCAACGAAAGCAGCATAGTCGATAGCATCATACTCAGAACTAGAGTCGCAGCTAGGACTCGTCTCCGGGAATACGTAGTCCTCTCCCCCATCCTTGAACCGAATAAGTGTTACATTATGTTTGTGACAGTGTCTCTCAGGTCACTCGGAGGAGGCCCCTGACGGGCTTGGAGGGCCGGCGCTCGCAGAGGGCTTCTTCATGCCCTCGGAAATCCTCTTCCGCACACCTGGATTCAGGACGTTCCCAAGGACAATTCTACGAGCAGCCCGGTTCTTGACAAGCAGCTTGACCAATTCCGGAACGATCGACCAGGACTTCCACGAGTCCACGTATGCAGCATATCCCTCGTCGACCATCGATTCGAGCTCCTTCCTGGACAGTGGCGAACCACCGTATTCGTAGATGCGATGATTGGTCACCCAGTCGTCAGGCTTCGGCACGCCCTTCGAGACGAGCTCATCCCAGATCGGAGTCCCGACCAGGCAGTCCAGGATGTTGATCTGGATCGCGTGAGGTCTCGCACCCTTGATGAAATCGATGGTCCCCCTCATGTCTTCCCCCGACTCTACGGGGGCTCCGAAGATGAACGAGCTGACGACGATCATGCCCGCCTGCTTCGCGGACTCGATAGCCCTAGCGGCCTTCTCCTTGGTTATGGTCTTGTTGTAGTAGTCCAGGACGTGCTGGCAGGCGCTCTCGGTTCCGTAGTAGATGACGTTGAATCCCGCCCTCTTCATCGCTCTGAGGAGCTCTGGTGAGACGCCGTCGACACGAGCCTCGCAGTAGAAGTCCATCTTGATCCTCTTCTCCCTTATGAGGTCGCACATCTTCAGAACCCGCTTCTTGTCTAGCGAGAAGTTGTCGTCGACGAACACGCAGCACTCGTATCCATTTCGGTACAGGCCCTCCAACTCTGCCACGACGTTCTCCGCGCTCCTAGACCGCCAATGCCTCTGGGAGAACGCTGCGCAAGAGCAGTACCGGCACGCATAGGGGCAGCCCCTCGATGTGCACACGGTCGTGAACTTGCCGAACGTGAGCTTGATGTTCTGGTGATAGTACCCGTACTCCACGTTCGGGACGAGGCCCCTGTCAGGGAACGGGAGGACATCGAGGTCGTCAATCCGCCCCGGAGGGCTGCTCCGGCACATTCCGTCCTCGATGTAACTGATCCCTTCTACGCCTGCAATGTCAACGCGGCTCTCGATGGCATCCAGCAGTTTGGGGAAGCTCCTCTCCGCCTCCCCCTTGACGATGTAGTCGACCTGTGGACACGCCCTGAGAATCCGTTCGGCCACGAAGGTCGCGTGGAACCCACCCATGACGATCTTCGTCTGTGGCAAACGTTGCTTTATCATGGCGAGGGTGGCAGCAGCATCAAGGAACGTGTGTGTAGAGCAGTTCATGCCGAAGACATCAGGTTTGGCGGTCACCACACGCTCGACGATTTGCTCCTTTGTGAGGTTCTCGCAGAACGCGTCAATGACCTCGACGTCGTCCTTCCTCACGGACTTCAAGCTGGACGCTATGTATAGCAGACCGAGCGGTGGCCATAGCTCGGTCGTCTTCCCGGGTGGCGTCGCCAGCAATACCCTCATCCACTTCCCGCAGATGGGAAGGGCTCTTGTGCCTTTTTTCCTTTCCTGTTTTCGACCAACCAGAATCCGGTAACGAACCAGCAATGGTGTCGCCAGGCCCTCAGTAATATATGGACAAAACCTATTCGAGGCCGAAAGGCGGGGTATCCGGAATGACGAGGGGGAAGGCGGACGTTCACATTCATACGAAGTACTCCGGCCTTACTCGGATCCTCTTCTTCGATTTCCCCGACTCACTCGCTGAGCCGAGGGACATCGTCAGTGCTGCAGAGAAGAAAGGGCTGA
>Ga0299915_10000901_pt1 | contig 22017 bp, 20 predicted proteins | sample RVTome_13_FD_200263 | JGI IMG/M metagenome (GOLD analysis project Ga0299915, IMG submission 200263) | Soil microbial communities from uranium-contaminated site in the Upper Colorado River Basin, Wyoming, United States - RVT92D227 (version 2) ... | reverse complement strand
ACCGCGGCGACGAAGATGTCGCCCGCCTCGTTCACCAGCGCGTCGTCGTTCCAGCGTGCCAGCGGCACATGTTCGGTCAGCGACACCACCAGGGTGTCGGGCCAGCGGCGTTCCACTCGCGCCCCGCGCACCCACGGCAGTTTTTCCAGGCTCGCGCGCACTTTTTCCAGATCGACGGTGAAGAAGGTGCCGCGCACCTGACGCTCGGCCACCAGCCGGATCTGCGCCTCGGTGACGTGCGCCACCGGGGTTTTCACCTCGATGCTGCGCAGTGCAAACCACGGCTGCGCCACCACCCAGCTGGCCGCGCCATAGGCCAAAAGGCCGAGCGCGCCCCAGGTCAGCACACGGGCGACCTGGCTCAGCGGATGGTTGGCGAGCTCGGGGGAGGTCATGCCAGCGTCTGCTCCAGGATCTTCAGGCACAGGGTGTCGAAATCCATGCCGGCGACGCGCGCGGCCATCGGCACCAGGCTGTGGTCGGTCATGCCGGGCGAGGTGTTCACTTCCAGCAGGTAGGGGTTGCCGAGGCTGTCCAGCATCAGGTCGACGCGGCCCCAGCCGCGGCCGTCCACCAGGCGGAAGGCGTCCAGCGCGAGCTGGCGCAGCGCCATCTCCTGCGCATCCGGCAAGCCGGCCGGGCAGTGGTACTGGGTGTCGTCGCGCAGGTACTTCGCCTCGAAATCGTAGAAGGCCTTGTCCTGGGCGGGCTGCAGGCGGATCAGCGGCAGCGCGGCGTCGCCCAGGATGCCGACGGTGAACTCGGCGCCGTCGATGAATTTTTCCGCCAGCACCAGCGCATCGTGTTCGGCGGCGGTTGCATACGCGGCCGCAAGCGTGCCGGGTTCGGTCACTTTGCTCATGCCGATGCTGGAGCCTTCGCGCGCGGGCTTGACGAAAATCGGCAGGCCGAGCTTCTTCTCCACCGCGGCAAAGTCGGTGGCCGCGTCGAGGATGGCCCAGTCGGCGGTGGGCAGGCCGGCGGCGCGCCATAAGAGCTTGGTGCGCCACTTGTCCATGCCGATGGCCGAGGCCATCACGCCGCTGCCCGTGTAGGGGATGTTCAGCAGTTCGAGCGCGCCCTGCATGCAGCCGTCCTCGCCGTAGCGTCCGTGCAGCGCGATGAACACGCGATCGAACTCCCCGGTGATCAGATCGCCGAGGTTGCGGTTGGCCGGATCGAAGGCGTGCGCATCGACACCCTGCCGGGTCAGCGCTGCCAACACTGCCGCACCGCTGTTGAGCGACACCGGCCGCTCGGCCGAGGTGCCGCCCAGCATCACGGCGACTTTCCCGAATTTTTTCGCCGGTTCGATTTGATTCACTGGCGTTCTCCAATAATTCGCACTTCGCGGATCAGCTGCACATTGGTGCGCGCCTCCACGGTTTCTTCGACATGTTCGATCAGGCGCTCGATGTCGGTCGCCGTCGCGTGGCCCAGGTTGACGATGAAATTCGCGTGTTTCAGCGACACCTGCGCGTCGCCGATGCGGAAACCCTTGAGCCCGCACGCCTCGATCAACTGCGCCGCGTAATTGCCGGGCGGATTGCGGAACACCGAGCCGGCGTTGGGCTGGCCCAATGGCTGCGAAGCGATGCGCTTTTTCAGCAGTTCCTTGATCGTTTCGCGCGAGGCCACCCCGTCGCCGCGGGCGAGCCGGAACCAGCCGCCGATGAACCACTCTTCGCGCGGATGCTTCAGCGCCACGTGGCGGTAGCCGACCATGTATTCGTCCGGGCGCCGTTCGTTCAGCTGGCCGTCGCGGTCCAGCGTCTGCACCTGTACCAGCTTGTCCCAGGTCTCGCTGCCGTAGCAGCCGGCGTTCATCGCCATCGCGCCGCCGACGGTGCCGGGAATGCCGGCCCAGAACTCGCCGCCGACCAGGTCGTGGTTGGCGGCAAAGCGCGCCAGCTTGGGCGCGGCAACGCCCGCCTGGGCATACACCAGGGCGGTGTCGGCGTCCTCCGGCGCGGGCGGCAGGCCATGGGTGCGGCTCTCGATCGCCAGATTCTTCAGCACGCCATGCAGCAGGATCACCACGCCCTTGACGCCGCCATCGCGCACCAGCAGATTGCTTCCCAGCCCGACCATGTGGATGGCCTCGTGCGCGGGCACCGAACGCACCAGCCAGGTCAGGTCTTCCAGGTCGGCCGGGATATAGACGCGCTGGGCGGCGCCGCCGGCGCGCCAGGACACGTGCTTCTTCATCGGCTCGTTGTAGAGGAAGCACCCGCGCAGCACCGGTGCGGCACCGCCACCGAGATCCATCTCGCTCATCCGGTAGTCATGCCGCATGGCTCGCTCCCAGGGCCGGCGCCACCTGGCCGATGCTGCCGGCGCCCATCACCAGCACCACGTCGTTCGCCTGCGCGAGGTCGCGCACCGCCGCGGGGACGTCGGCGACGTTTTCCACGAACAGCGGTTCGACCTTGCCGGCCACCCGCACGGCGCGCGCGAGCGCGCGGCCGTCGGCGGCGACGATCGGCGCCTCGCCTGCCGGATAGACCTCGGTCAGCACCAGCACGTCGCTCTCCGACAGCACCTTCACGAAGTCCTCGAAGCAGTCGCGGGTGCGCGTGTAGCGGTGCGGCTGGAACACCAGCACCAGCCGCCGCCCGGGGAAGGCGCCGCGCGCCGCCGCCAGCGTGGCCGCCATTTCCACCGGATGGTGGCCGTAGTCGTCGACCAGGGTGTAGTGACCGCCATCCCTGGCGGGCAGCTCGCCGTAGCGCTGGAAGCGCCGGCCGACGCCATGGAACTCGGCGAGCGCCTTGACGATGGCGGCGTCATGGGCGTCGACCTCGGTCGCCACCGCGATGGCGGCGAGCGCGTTCAGCACGTTGTGCATGCCGGGATGGTTCAGCACCACGTCGAGATCGGCCATGCCTTCGCGCTTGACGGTGAAATGCATGCGGCCGTGTTCGAAGCGCGGATTCACCCCGCGCACCTGGGCCGCTTCGTCGAAGCCATAGGTGGTGATCGGCTTGGTGATGCGCGGCAGGATTTCGCGCACGTGCGGGTCGTCGATGCACAGCACCGCCATGCCGTAGAAGGGCAGGCGCTGGCAGAAGTCGACGAAGGCCGTTTTCAGCCGTTCGAAGTCATGGCCGTAGGTCTCCATGTGATCGGCGTCGATGTTGGTGACGATCGCGATCACCGGCGTGAGATAGAGGAAGGAGGCGTCGGATTCGTCGGCCTCGGCGACCAGGAAATCGCCCTGGCCCAGCCGCGCGTTGGTGCCGGCCGCGGTCAGCTTGCCGCCGATGACGTAGGTCGGGTCCATGCCCGCCTCGCCGAGGATGCTGGCGACGAGGCTGGTGGTGGTGGTCTTGCCGTGGGTGCCGGCAATCGCGATGCCCTGCCGCAGCCGCATCAGTTCGGCCAGCATCAGTGCGCGCGGCACGATGGGGATTTTTTTCTCGCGCGCGGCGATCACTTCAGGGTTGGATTCCTGCACCGCGGTCGAGGTGACGACCGCATCGGCGTCGGCGATGTTCTCCGCCGTGTGGCCACGATGGATGCGCGCGCCCAGCTTCGCCAGCCGCTGCGTCACCGCGTTGTCGGCCAGGTCCGAACCCGATACCGCATAGCCGAGGTTCAGCAGCACTTCGGCGATGCCGCTCATGCCGACGCCGCCGATGCCGATGAAATGAATGTGTTTGACGGCGTGCTTCATCTCGCCAGAGCCTCGCAAATAGCTGCGACCTGCTGGGCCGCGTCGGGTTTCGCCAGGGCGCGCGCCCTGTCCGACATGGCCGCCAGGGTGGCGCGATCGAGCCCGCCGATCAGCGCCGCCAGCTTCTCCGCCGTCAGGTCTTTTTGCTGGACCAGCCAGGCCGCACCGGCGTCGGCCAGGAATTCGGCATTGCCGGTCTGGTGGTCGTCCACCGCAAACGGGAAGGGCACCAGCAGCGCCGGCACGCCGGCACAGGCCAGCTCTGCCACCGTCATCGCGCCCGCGCGGCAGATGGCGAAGTCGCACGCCCGATATTCGGCAGCCATGTCTTCGATGTAGTCGCGCACCTCGGCCTCCACCCCGGCAGCCGCATAGTTCGCGCGCAGCGTGTCGAGATGCTGGCGGCCGGACTGGTGCACCACCTGCGGGCGCTGCCCGGCCGGCAGCGGCGCCAGCGCCTTGGGCACCAATTCGTTCAGGGCGGCGGCGCCGAGGCTGCCGCCCACCACCAGCAGGCGCAGCGGCCCCGTGCGTGCGGCGCGCTCGCCGGCCGGCACGGCGGCGATATCGGAACGCACCGGATTGCCCACCCATTCGGCGGCGACGCGGCGGCAGGGGATGGGCTTGTCGTGCGCATGGGTGAACACCTTGGGGAAGGCGGTGAGCACGCGGTCGGCGAGGCAGGCCAGCACGCGGTTGGTAAGCCCCCCGACCGAATTCTGTTCATGGATGACCAGCGGCTTGTTCAGCAGGCTCGCCATCATGCCGCCGGGAAAGGCGGTGTAGCCGCCCATGCCGAGCACCACGTCGGGGCGGCGCTGCAGGATGGCACGCAGGCTTTGCCAGAAGGCAAGCAGCAGCAGTGCCGGCAACAGCAGCTTCTTCAGCACACTCTTGCCGCGCATGCCGCCCATCGACACCCACACCATGTCGATTCCGGCGGCCGGCACCACGCGCGCCTCAAGGCCGGCGCGGGTGCCAAGCCAGAACACGTCCCAGCCGCGCGAGCGCAGGGCGTCGGCCACCGCGAGCGCCGGATAGACGTGGCCGCCGGTGCCGCCGGCCATCACCATGAGGGTGCGGTTGGCAGTCATGCTTGAAAACCCTTTAACCACAGAGACAGGGAGGCACAGAGAAAACCGTTCAAATGCAGTTCTCCGTGCCTCTGTGTCTCTGTGGTGAAGATTTTTTTGCTGTTCAAAACGTTTTCCCCCGCATCATGAGTCGATTTGGGCGGGCGCAGCCCACGTTCGCCCCCTCTCCCGCAAGCGGGAGAGGGTTGGGGAGAGGGAAGATGATGCAGTTCATATCCATCATCAAAACGTCTTCCCCCGCATCATCTGCCGATGCTCCCAGTCGATGCGCAACAGCACGGCGACCGCCAGGCAGTTGGCGACGATGCCGCTGCCGCCGAACGAGAGGAAGGGCAGGGTGAGGCCCTTGGTCGGCAGCAGGCCGACGTTCACCCCCATGTTGATCAGCGCCTGCACGCCGAGCCAGATGCCGATGCCCTGCGCCACCAGCGCGCAGAAGTTGCGCTCGAGCCGGGCGGCGCGATGGCCGATCAAGAAGGCCTTGACGATGAGCCAGGCGAACAGGCCGATCACCACCGCCACGCCGACGAAGCCGAATTCCTCGGCGATCACCGCCATCAGGAAATCGGTGTGCGCTTCCGGCAGGTAGAACAGCTTCTCGACGCTGCCGCCCAACCCGAGCCCCAGCCATTCGCCGCGGCCGAAGGCGATCAGGGCATGCGACAGCTGGTAGCCCTTGCCGTAGGGGTCGGCAAACGGATCCATGAAGCCGAGCACGCGCTGCAGGCGGTAGGGCGAGGTCAGGATCAGAATAACGAAGCCCACCAGCAGCACCACCACCAGCCCGGCGAAGACTTTCCAGTTGAGCCCGCCGAGGAACAGGATGCCCATGGCGATCGACACGATGACGACGAAGGCGCCGAAGTCCGGTTCGCGCAGCAGCAGGGCGCCGGCCAGTATCATCACCGCGGCCATCGGCAGAAAACCCTTCTTGAAGTCGTGCATGAAGGCGGCCTTGCGCGTGGTGTAGTCGGCGGCGTACACCACGGCGAGGAACTTCATCAGCTCGGACGGCTGCAGGTTGGCGAAGCCAAGCGGAATCCAGCGGCGGCTGCCGTTGACCTCGCGCCCGATGCCCGGGATCAGCACCACCACCAGCAGCAAGAGGCCGGCGAGAAAGAGGTAGGGCGCCGCCTGCTGCCACACCCGCATCGGTACCTGGAACGCGGTCATGCCGACCCCCACGCCGATGGCGATGAAGATGCCCTGACGCAGCAAATAATATTCGCCGTTGTGGCCGGTGTATCTGGCCGCCTCGGCGATCGCGAGCGAGGCGGAATACACCATCACCAGCCCGATCGCCAGCAGACCGAGCGCCAGCCACAGCAGGCTGAAGTCGAGCTCGCCGCTGGGTTTGGGGGCGCGCGCGGTGTACAGCATCGTTAGATCGCCTTGGGCGCGCGCAGCGCACGGTTGCCCCCTCCCCCGCTAGCGGGGGAGGGTTGGGGAGAGGGCTGATTGCCGTCGACACTCGCCGCCAGCTTTTTCACGGCTTCGACGAAGACGTCGGCGCGGTGGATGTAGTTGCGGAACATGTCGAAGCTGGCACAGGCGGGCGACAGCAGGACGGCATCGCCGGGCTGGGCCAGACGATGCGCCGCCTCGACGGCTTCCTGCAAGCTGGCCACGCGTCGGGTCTCCACGCCGCTGCCGGAGAGGGCGGCGTCGATCAGCGGCGCATCGCGCCCGATCAGCAGCACGGCGCGCGCATTGGCCTCGACCGCGGCCTTGAGCGGGCCGAAGTCCTGGCCCTTGCCGTCGCCGCCGAGGATCACCACGGCTTTGCGCTTGCCCATGCCGTAGAGCGCAGCCTCGGTCGCGCCGACATTGGTGCCCTTGGAGTCGTCGTAATACGTCACGCCGTCGATGTCGGCGACTTTTTCCACCCGGTGCGGCAGGCCCTTGAAATGCACCAGGCCGCGCAGCAGGGCTTCCATCGGCAGGCCCAGCGCACGCGTCATGGCCAGCGCGGCCAGGGCATTGGCGGCGTTGTGCAGGCCGGCCACCGGCAGCGCGGACAACGGCATCAGCATGTCGCCGCCCAGACAGAGTTCGTCTTCGCACAGGCCGAAATTCTCATCCTGCGGGCAGCGGTCGAGGCCGAAGCTGACCACCCGTCGCCCCGGCAGGGCCATGGCCAGCGAGCGCGCATCATCGCGGTTCAGCACCTGCACGCCGTTGCCGCTGAAAATCCGCGCCTTGGCCGCCGCGTAGGCGTCCATGTCGGGGTAGCGGTCCATGTGGTCTTCCGACAGGTTGAGCACGGTGGCCGCATCGGCATTCAGGCTGGACGTCGTTTCGAGCTGGAAGCTCGACAGCTCCAGCACCCACACCTGGGGCACGGAGGCGAATCCCAGCTCGATGTCCAGCAGCGCATCGAGCACCGGCAGGCCGATGTTGCCGGCCACGCAGGTGGCCAGCCCCGCCATGCGGCACATGTCGCCGCACATCGCGGTGACGGTGCTCTTGCCGTTGCTGCCGGTGATGGCGAGCACCCGCATCGGATGCTCGCGCTGTGCGTTGAGCGCGGCGACGGCGCGGGCGAACAGTTCGACGTCGCCCACCGCCTCGACCCCCGCGGCGACGGCGCGCGCCACGGCCGGGTCGGCCAGCGGCACGCCGGGGCTGACCACCAGCATGTCGGCCGCCTGCAGCCGTGCGTCGTCGAACGGCCCGGTGTATAGCGGCACCTGCGGCAGCAGTTCGGCGAGGCGCTGCGCATGCGGCGGCACGGCGCGGGTGTCGGCCACGCTGACCTGCGCGCCACGCGCGGCCAGCCAGCGCGCGCACGACAGACCGGTGTCGCCCAGGCCGAGCACCAGGATGTTCTTGCCGGAAAGCTGGAGGCTGTCGAGGTTCATCTCAGTTTCAGGCTCGACAGGCCGATCAGCACCAGCATCATCGAAATGATCCAGAAGCGAACTACGACCTGATTTTCCTTCCAGCCCTTGAGTTCATAGTGGTGGTGGATCGGTGCCATGCGGAACACGCGCTTGCCGGTGAGCTTGAACGAGGCGACCTGCACCATCACCGACAGGGTTTCCACCACGAACACGCCGCACATGATGAAGAGCACGATTTCCTGACGCACGATGACGGCGACCACGCCGAGCGCGGCGCCCAGCGCCAGCGCGCCGACGTCGCCCATGAAGACTTCGGCCGGGTAGGCGTTGAACCAGAGGAAGGCAAGCCCCGCCCCCGCCATCGCAGCGCAGAAGATCGCCAGCTCGCCCGCGCCCGGCACGAAGGGCACGCCGAGGTACTTGGAGAACACCGCGTTGCCGGCGACGTAGGCGAAGATCGCCAGCGCGCTGGCCACCATCACGGTCGGCAGGATCGCCAGGCCGTCGAGGCCGTCGGTCAGGTTGACCGCGTTGCTCGAGCCGACGATGACGAAATAGGTGAGCGCGATGAAGGCCGCCGCCGACAGGGTCAGCGTGGCGTGCTTGAGGAAGGGAATGATGAGCTCGGTGTGCGCTGGCAGGCTGGCGGTTTGCCACAGATAGGCCGCGACCGCGAGGCCGATCACCGATTGCCAGAAATACTTCCAGCGCGAGGGTAGGCCGCGCGAATTCTTCTCGACCACCTTGCGCCAGTCGTCGACCCAGCCGATGACGCCGAAGCCGACCAGGGTGAGCAGCGCGACCCAGACGTAATCATTCGACAGGTCGGCCCACAGCAGGGTGGTGACGGCGACCGACACCAGGATCAGCGCGCCGCCCATGGTCGGCGTGCCGGCCTTGACCAGGTGCGTCTGCGGGCCGTCGCTGCGCACCGACTGGCCGATTTTCAGCGCGGTGAGCTTGCGGATCACGGCGGGGCCGACGATGAAGGAAATCGTCAGCGCAGTCAGCGTCGCCATCACCGCGCGCAGCGTCAGGTAATTGAAGACGTTGAATGCCCGGATGTCCTGGCCGAGTTGTTGAAACAGCCAAAGCAACATATCAGTGTCCTTGCCCCCCCGTTGGGGGGATAAATGCCCCGGCCGCCAGGCCGACGGGTTCTTCCATAAAGCTTTGCACCACGCGTTCCATCTGCATGAAGCGCGAGCCCTTCACCAGCACGGTGGTGTCGGGCGTGAGTTCGTTTTCGAGTTCGGCGAGCAGTTCCTGGATGCGCTCGAAATGCATCGCGCCGGCGCCGAAGGCGGCGACGGTTTCCCGGCTCAGCTCGCCCAGCGCCAGCAGCCGGTCGACGCCCGCGGCGCGCGCGGCGAGGCCGATCTGCGCATGCATGGCGGCAGCGTCCGTTCCCAGCTCGCCCATGTCGCCCAGCACCAGCACCTTCTTGCCGGGCTGCTGCGCCAGCACCGCCAGCGCGGCCTTCACCGAATCGGGGTTGGCGTTGTAGGTGTCGTCGATGAAGGTGCTGCCGTGCAGCGCCGGTTTTTTCTGCAGGCGGCCCTTGACCCCGGCAAAGCCGGACAGACCCGCGACGATGCTGCGATAGCTGACGTCGAGCGCGAAGGCGGCCGCCGCCGCGGCGAGCGCGTTCATCACGTTGTGCTCGCCCGGCACCTGCAGATTCACCTCGAATTCGGCATTGGGCAGCACCAGGGTCAGCACCGAACCGAACAGGCTGGGCCGGTATTGCCCGCGCACCACCGTCGGATGCTTGAGGCCGAAATCGATGATGCAGCGCTGCGCGTTGGCTTCGCGCCACAGCCACGCGTGCGCGTCGTCGGCGTTGAACACCGCGATGCCGGCGTCCGCCAGGCCGTTGAAGATTTCGCCCTTGGCGCGGGCGATATTCTCGACCGAGCCGAGGTAGCCGATATGCGCGGACAGGGCATTGTTGACCAGCGCCACATCCGGGCGCGCCAGCCGCGTCAGGTAATCGATCTCGCCGGCGTGGTTCATGCCCATTTCCAGCACGGCAAATTGATGCGTGTCGCGCAGGCGCAGCAGCATCAGCGGCAGACCAATGTCGTTGTTGAGGTTGCCCTCGGTATGCAGCACGGCGGCATCGTCACCGGTTTCCACCCGCAGGATGGCCGCCAGCATTTCCTTCACCGTGGTCTTGCCGTTGCTGCCGGTGATGGCGACGACCGGAATCGCGAAACGCTGGCGCCAGGCGGCGGCCAGCCTGCCAAGCGCGAGCCGGGTGTCGTCGACGCGGATGGCCGCGGTGATGTCGGGCGCCTGCGCGGCATCCAGCACCACGCCGGCCGCCCCCTGCTGCAAGGCCTGTGCGGCGAAGGCGCCGCCGTCGAATTTCTCGCCGCGCAGCGCGATGAAGAGGTCGCCCGGCCGGATCGTGCGGCTGTCGGTGGAGACGCGCAGCACCTCGGCATCGGGTCCGGAAAAAGGGACGCCGAGCATGGCGGCGGCTTCGGAAAGACGCATCATGCTCATGTCCACGCCTCCAGTGCCTTCTTCGCAACGGCCACGTCGGAGAACGGCAGCCGATCGCCGGCCACTTCCTGGTAGTCCTCGTGGCCCTTGCCGGCGATCAGCACCACGTCGCCCTGATGCGCGCCGCCGATGGCCTCGAAGATGGCGCGTGCGCGATCCGGCTCGACGTGAGGCTTGCCGCTGGTTCCGGCGAGGATGTCGTCGATGATGTGGCGCGGATCTTCGTTGCGCGGGTTGTCGCTGGTGACCCAGATTTCGTCTGCGCCTTCGGTTGCGGCCCGGCCCATCAGCGGGCGCTTTCCCTTGTCGCGGTTGCCCCCGCAGCCGAACACGCAGATGAGGCGGCCGCCGCTGACGATTTCGCGCAGGGTGGCGAGCACTTTCTCCAGCGCGTCGGGCGTATGGGCGTAGTCCACCACCACCAGCGGATGCAGGTTGCCGCCAAAGGTCTGCATCCGCCCCGGCGGCGGGGTGATGTGCGCGAGCGCCTGGCAGGCGTCGTCCAGCTTCACGCCGGACACCAGCAAGGTGGTGAGCACGGCGAGCAGGTTGGCGGCGTTGAAACGCCCCAGCAGCGGCGCATCGAGCTCGGCATTGCCCCAGTCGGTGCGCACCGCGAGGTGCAGGCCGGCCTGCGACAGGTGCAGCTTTTCGCCGATTACGGCGCCGCGCTGGAAACCGTAGCCGGCGACGCGCGCCGGCCGGGTCTCGCTTTCCAGTTGCCGGCCGAAGGCGTCGTCGACATTGAGCACCACCCATTCCAGACCCGGCCAGTTGAACAGCCGCGCCTTGGCGTCGGCATAGTTTTCCATGTCGCCGTGGTAGTCGAGATGGTCGCGCGACAGATTGGTCAGCACCGCAACCTTGAAAGTCGTGCCGTTGACGCGCCCCTGTGCCAGGCCGTGTGAGGACACTTCCATCGCACAGGCCGCCGCGCCCTGCTGCCGGTACTGCGCGAGGCGCTGCTGCAGCTCGATGGCGTCGGGCGTGGTGTTGAGTGCGGGCGTGAGCGCGCCGGGAAATCCGTTGCCGACGGTGCCGACGACGGCGGTTTTGCGCCCCAGTTGCGACATCGCCTGCGCGATCCAGTGCGCCACCGAGGTCTTGCCGTTGGTGCCGGTGACGCCGACCATATGCAGCGCGCGCGACGGCTCGCCGTAGACATGCGCGGCGATTTCGCCGATGCGGATTTTCAGGCCGGCGACGCCGGCGTTGGGCACATCGAGCGCGGGATCCCACTGGTAGTGGTCGGCTTCCCACAGCACGCCGTCGGCGCGCTGTGCCACCGCCTGCGCGATGAAGTCGCGGCCATCGCGCGCCTCCCCCGGGTAGGCCGCAAACACGATGCCCGGCATGGCTTTGCGGCTGTCGCTGACGAGTTCGGCGACCGCAATGCCCAGCCGCTCCAGAATATGCGGCACGGATTCGCGGATTCCCCCCGCGGCGGAACCGGATTGGGCGTGCAGCTTCGCCATCACGCCCCGCCTCCCGCGCGCAGCGCGTTATGCGTCATCAGGGTTGCGGTTTCCGGCGCGTCGGGCGGCAACGCCAGCTGGCGCAGGCTGGCCGCCATCACCTGGGCGAACACCGGACCGGCCACGCTGCCGCCGTAATACACGCCGCCGGACGGCTCGTCGATCACTACGCCGATGATGAGGCGCGGGTTGGACGCCGGCGCCATGCCGACGAAGGAAGACAGGTAGCGGTCGGGCGCGTAGCGGCCGTCGATCAGCTTGTGCGCGGTGCCGGTCTTGCCGGCCACGCGATAGCCCGGCACCCGCGTGCGCATCCCGGTGCCGCCTTCCTGTGTCACCGACTCCATCATGGCGCGCACCTCGCGCGCCACGCTCGGCGAGAACACGCGAACGCCCACGATTTCCTGCGGCTCGCGCTTGAGGAAGGACAGCGGCATCACCTCGCCGTCGTTGGCAAAAGCCATGTAGGCGCGGCTCAGCTGCAGCAGGCTGACCGACAGGCCGTAGCCGTAGGCCATGGTGGCGTGCTCGACCGGCTTCCAGGTGGACGCATCGCGCAGCCGCCCGGCAGTCTCGCCGGGGAAGCCCGAGCCCGGCAACTCGCCGAAGCCGGAACGGTGCAGCACTTCCCAGTACTGCTGCGGGGTGAGCGACATGGCGAGCTTCACCGCGCCGACGTTGCTCGATTTCTGGATGATCTCGCTCACCGTCATCTGCGGATGCGGATGGACGTCGCGCACCAGCTTGGCGCCGACGCGCCAGGTTTCCGGCGTCTCGATCACGCTTTCGGGGTGGTACAGGCCGCGCTCCAGCACCGCCGCCGCAACGAAGGGCTTGATGGTGGAACCCGGCTCGAAGGTGTCGATCACCGCGCGGTTGCGCATCGGGCCCGGCTTGTAGTTGCGGCGGTTGTTGGGGTTGAAGATGGGCTGGTTGGCCAGCGCGAGAATCTCGCCGGTCTTGGCGTCGAGCACCACCACGCTGCCGCCCTTGGCCTTGTTCTTGGCGATGGCGGCCGCCAGCTCGCGGTGCGCCAGATACTGGATGTTGAGATCGAGCGAGAGCGCCAGGTTGCCGCCGAGTTGCGCGGTCTTGATCGGCACCAGGTCGCGGATGGTGTTGCCGCGCCGGTCGCGCAGGATCTGGCGCTGGCCTTCGCGGCCGGCCAGCCAGTCCTGGTAGGCGCGCTCGACGCCTTCCTGGCCGAGGTCGTCCACATTGGTGAAGCCCACCACGTGCGCGGCCACTTCGCCTGCCGGGTAATAGCGGCGGAATTCGCGCCGCAGGTGCAGCCCCGGCACCCCCATGGCGGCAATCCCGACTGCCTGCTCCGGGGTGACGGGGCGCCGCACGCTGAATTCGCCGCGTGTCTTGCGAGCCATTTTCTTCGAGAGTTCGGATACCGGCATGCCCAGGACCTTGGCCAGCTGCACCTGCTGCGCAGCCGTCCACTTGAGTTCGCCCGGACGCGCCCAGAGGGATTCGACCGGGGTGCTGATCGCCAGCAACTGACCGTGACGGTCGGTCACCTGGCCGCGCTGCGCCGGCAGGGTCAGGTTGCGGTTGGCCACCGCATCGCCCTTGCCCTGCAGATAATCGGTGTTGAGGCCCTGCAGATAGAACGCGCGCGCCGTCACCACCGCCAGCCCGGCGAGCAGCAGGCCGCCCACCGTCGCCATGCGCCAGGGGGCAAGATTCAGTTTGAGCAGCTTTTTCGAATGGTAGTTCATGGTGCAGCGGTCAGCGTTTCGATGCGCACACGGTCATTCGGCGGCGCAATCAGGCCGAGCCGGGTACGCGCGAGCGTATCGACCCGCGCCGGATTGGCCCAGGTGCTCTGCTCCAGCTGCAATTGCCCCCATTGCTCGTCCAGCACGCGCGCCTGCTTCTTCAGCCGTTCCAGTTCCACAAAATAGGTGCGCGAACGGTGCTGCGACTGGATCAAGGCCAGCGCACACACCATCAGCAGCAGCGCCAGCACGACGTTCAGGCGGCTCATGCCGACCCGCCCACGCGTTCCGCCACCCGCAACACGGCGCTGCGCGCGCGCGGGTTGGCCGCCACTTCGGCATCGGTCGCATGCTGGGCGCGGCCCACCAGCTTGAGGCGCCCCGGTTTCAGCATGGCGGCCGGGATCGGCAGGCGGCGGGGGGCCTGCTCACCCATCGCCTCCTCGCGCAGGTAGCGTTTGACGATGCGGTCTTCCAGCGAATGGAAGCTGATCACCGCCAGCCGCCCCTCGGGTTTCAGTCTGTCCACGCACTGGGGCAGCACGGCACTCAGCTCTTCCAGCTCGCGGTTGAGATAAATCCGTATAGCCTGGAAGCTGCGGGTTGCCGGGTGTTGCCCCGGCTCGCGCTTTTTGACCGTTGCGGCGATGAGGCCCGCCAGCTGCCCGGTGCTGCGGATGGGCTCTTTTTGCCGCGCCGCAACAATCGCGCGCGCAATCGATTTAGCAAACCGCTCTTCCCCGTAGCTGCGGATGACTTCACTGATTTCCCCCTCTGCCGCCGTCGCCAGCCAGTCCGCCGCCGACATCCCGCTGCCCGGATCCATGCGCATGTCGAGCGGCGCATCGAAGCGGAAGCTGAACCCGCGCGTGGCATCATCGAGCTGCGGCGACGACACCCCGATGTCCAGCAATATCCCATCCACCTGCGTCACACCCATTTCATCGAGCACCGCACCCAGGCGCGAAAACGCGCTTTGCACCAGCGTCAGCCGCGCATCCTGCAGGGCGGCGCCGGCGCGAATGGCATCCGGATCGCGATCCAGCGCGATCAGCCGCCCGTTTGCTCCCAGCCGATCCAGGATCAGCCGGCTGTGGCCGCCGCGCCCGAAGGTGGCGTCGACATAGATGCCTTCGGGCTTGATCGCCAGCGCCGCCACCGCCTCCTGTGCCAGCACCGGCACATGGGCGGTCTCCATCACAACGTAAAGCCTTCCAGTTCGGGCGGCAGCGCATCATCACTGAAGGTCAGCGCCTGGGCCACCTGCGCCTCCCACCGCGCCTCGTTCCACAATTCCACTTTGCCGCCCTGCCCCACCAGCACGACGTTCTTGTCCAGCTCGGCGAACTTGCGCAGCATCGGCGGCAACAGCACGCGGCCGGCGCCGTCCATGTCCATGTCGTGCGCATAGCCGACGAGCAATTGCTTGAGACTGCGGGTGCGCGGATTGAAGTCGGACAGGCCGTTGAGTTTTTTCTCGATCGGCTCCCACTCGGGCAGGGGATAGAGCAGCAGGCACTGGCTGGGGTCGGCCGTCACCACGACGCGGCCGCCGCCGTTCACCAGCAGGGCGTCGCGGTAGCGCGCCGGCACCACGAGCCGGTTCTTGCTATCCAGACTGACTGTTGCGACCCCCCGAAACATGCGCTCCCCCGATTATTGTGAAATTGAATTCAGCGGCCATTTGGCTGTGCCTGAACGGGCGCACTCTCCCACAAGCTCCCACCAATCACCACTTGCACCCACTATAGGGGATAGTTTTGGGGGGGTCAAGTTGGCGGACGCAAAAAAACCCCTACGCCTCAAGGACTTAGGGGTGGTTTTGGGTTGTGGATAAGTTTCTGGAAAAACCGTAGCTTAGCGGGCTATTCTGCCGGTATTTTTAGATAAAAACGCTAAGTACTTGAATTACATGGAGAGTGAGAAAGTCGGTCGATAAGCCGGGTTCTGTCGTGGACAACCATTCCTCTAGGCCGGTCATTGCTGACCGGCTCCAGCCACCTACCCGCAGACTCGGCGAGCCGCGTCATCGTCTGCCTATTTGGTGTTGCTCCGGATGGAGGTTACCGCGTTTCACCGTAACTGAATACGCTCGTCTCTGTGGCCCTATTCCTCGCCTCGCGGCGTCCGGCCGTTAGCCGGCATCCTGCTCTGTGGAGCCCGGACTTTCCTCTCCCACTTGCGTGGCAGCGGTTGTCTGACCGACTTTCCCGCCCCAATTATAAAGCCTTTACTTGACTGCAGCGGCCGATCTGCTAATCAAAGGTATCAGGCCGGAAACGACCCCAATCAGGAGACTCATCATGAGAAGACGTTTGTATTTCATGGTGCCGGACACCCGCAGCGCCCGACAGATCCGCGACGAACTTCTGCTGGCCCGCATCGAGAACAACCACATTCACGTCATGGCCCGGGACGGCATGTCGCTTGAAGATCTGCACGAAGCCTCGGTCCTGCAAAAAACCGACTTTGTTCACGGCGCCGAAACCGGCCTGGCCGTGGGCGGGGGCATCGGCATCATTGCCGGGCTGGTGGCGGTGTTTTTCCCGCCCGCCGGCGTCGACCTTCAACTGGTCACCATCCTGCTGACGGCGCTGATCGGCGCCGCATTTGGCGCCTGGGTCGCCAGCATGGTCGCCAGCGCGATTCCCAACTCGCGGCTCAAGGCATTCGAGTCGGCCATCGCCGCCGGTCACATCCTGATGATGGTGGACGCCCCCGCCGGGCGGGTCGACGAAATCAGAAAGCTGATTGCCGCACACCACCCCGAGGCGATGAGCTCGGGCACCGAGCCGACCATTCCAGCCTTTCCTTAAAGGATCGCGATGCCCCTTGTGGGTACTCCGATCCGCCTATGCGCCGAAGTGCGTGTGGAGTCGCATGCCCTAAGACGCCGGCTTTTCTATGGGCTGAAGCCCATGAAAGGTCGTATGCCCTGAACCCTAGTCCCCCTCATGCCGGGCGCCATGCCCGGCTTTTTTATGCGACGACGCGCCAGCGGATCGTCTCGCCCGCGCGCAAGGGCACCAGCGTTTCGTTTCCCAGCCCGAGGCCGGCCGGCGCTTCCCAGCTTTCGCGCTTGAGGGTGATGGAGTCGGCATGGCGCGGCAGGCCGTAGAAATCCGCGCCGTAAAAGCTGGCGAAGGCCTCCAGCTTGCCGAGTGCACCAACGTCTTCGAAGGCTTCGGCATACAGCTCGATCGCAGCATGCGCGGAATAGATGCCGGCGCAACCGCACGCGGACTCTTTCGCACCCACCGCGTGCGGCGCGGAATCGGTTCCGAGGAAGAACTTGGGATTGCCGGAGATCGCAGCGGCAACCAGCGCCTGGCGATGCTGCTCGCGCTTCAGCACCGGCAGGCAGTACAAGTGCGGGCGGATGCCGCCTTTGAACATGGCATTTCGGTTATATAGCAGGTGATGCACGGTGACCGTCGCCGCAACGTTGGCCGGCGCCGCCGCGACGAACTCGGCGGCCTGGCGCGTGGTGATGTGCTCCAGCACGATTTTCAGCTTGGGAAAATCACGCAGCAGCCGGGTCAAATGACGCTCGATGAACACCGCTTCGCGGTCGAACACGTCGACCTCGGGATCGACCACTTCGCCATGCAGCAGGAGCGGCATGCCGACTTCCTCCATCGCGGCGATGGCCTTGTAGGCCTTGCTGAGTTCAGTGACGCCAGAGTCGGAATTGGTGGTGGCGCCGGCCGGGTAGTATTTCACCGCATGCACGAAGCCGCTTTCCCGCGCGTGGCGGATTGTTTCGGGTGTCGTGTTGTCGGTGAGGTAAAGCGTCATCAGCGGCTCGAACGACGTGCCTGCCGCGGCGGCGAGCAGACGCTCGCGGTAGGCTGCGGCATCGGCCACGTTGATCACCGGCGGCCTGAGGTTGGGCATCGCGATGGCGCGGCCGAACACGCGCGCAGTGTCGGGCAGCACGCTCTGCATGGCGGCGCCGTCGCGGAAGTGGATGTGCCAGTCGTCGGGGCGGGTAATGATGAGGGTGTCGGTCATTCGTCGGTTTGTGGTTTCAATGCCAGCGTCATTTTATAGAGTTCGGCCTTGCTGCGTCCGGTGATCTTCGACGCCAGCTTGGCGGCCAGGGTCGGCGGCAAGTCTCCCAGCAGCACGTCGAGCACCCGCATCGCTTCGGCATCGACCATCGCTGCGGCCGCCGCAGGCGGATGCACGATGACCACGAATTCGCCGCGCACGTGGTTGGGATCGGAAGCGAGCCAGGCCGGGGCGTCACGCAGTGGCAGCGTGACAATGCTCTCGAATCGCTTGGTCAGTTCGCGCGCCAGCGTTACCTGGCGCGCATTGTCCAGCACCGCCGCCATGTCGGCGAGCGTCTCCTCGATGCGGTGCGGCGCCTCATAAAACACCAGCGCCGCCGGCAGCGCCGCCAGCGTTTGCAACTGTGCGCGGCGCGCGCCGGACTTGGGCGGCAGAAAGCCGTGGAACAGCCATTGCCCGGACCCCACCCCCGCAGCCGACAGCGCCGCGGTCACCGCCGCGGCGCCGGGGATCGGCACCACCGTGAGCCCCGCCGCGCGCACCGCCGCCACCAGCCGTGCGCCGGGGTCGGACACCGCAGGCGTACCGGCGTCCGACACGTAGGCCACCGCCTCGCCCGCAGCGATCCACGCGATCACCTTGTCGGCGGCCTCGCGTTCGTTGTGCTCGCGGATCGACACCATCGGTTTGGAGATATTGAAATGCGCCAGCAACTGCCCCGACACGCGGGTGTCTTCCGCCGCCACACGATCCACGCATTTCAGCGTGTCGAGCGCACGCAGCGTGATGTCGCCGAGGTTGCCGATCGGCGTGGCGACCACATAGAGCGCGGGGGGCAGGCGGGTATGATGCGGACTTTCACTCATCCCGGCATTGTCGCAGATGTTGAAATCCCTGCTCGGGCCCGCTGCCGAAGCCCGCGCCGAAGCCTTCCTGAAAACGCACGGCCTGAAGTTCGTGGCGCGCAACTGGCGCTGCCGCTTCGGCGAGATCGACCTCGTCATGCAGGACGGGCCCACGCTGGTGTTCGTCGAGGTGCGGATGCGTAGCCGCAGCGATTTCGGCGGCGCCGCCGCCAGCGTGACGCCGGCCAAGCAGAAAAAGCTGCTGGCCGCCGCGCGCCAATACCTCTCCACGCTGAAAACGCTGCCGCCCTGCCGCTTCGACGTGGTCGCGCTCAGCGGCAACGCCGCGCCCGAGTGGATCAAAAGCGCCTTCGACGATATGACATAATTTCCTTTATGCCCTTACTCGACAGAATCACCGGCCATTTTCAGGCGTCGGCACAAACCCAGCTGAATGCCGCCGAGGCGCTTGCCCCGGCGATTGAACAGGCCGCGCGCCACATGGTGCATTGCCTGGCGCAGGGCGGAAAAATCCTTGCCTGCGGCAATGGCGGCTCGGCCGCGGATGCGCAGCATTTCGTTTCCAAGATGATCAACCGCTTCGAGCAGGAGCGCCCCGGTCTGGCGGCGATTGCACTGACTGCCGATACGTCCACCCTGACCTCGATCGCCAACGATCACGCCTACGAGCAGGTGTTTGCGCGACAGGTGAAGGCATTGGGGCAGCCGGGCGACATCCTGCTGGCGATTTCCACCAGCGGCAATTCGCACAACGTGCTGCAGGCGGTGGCCGCCGCCCACACGCGCAGCATGCCGGTGATCGCTCTGACCGGGCGCAGCGGCGGCGGCCTGGCGGAACAAATGCAGGATGACGACGTCTTCCTGTGCGTGCCCGCCGAATCCACGGCGCGCATTCAGGAAGTCCATCTGCTGACCATCCATTGCCTGTGCGATGCGGTGGACAGCGTTTTATTAGGAGTCGAGGAATGAACAAACTGATCCAAATCGCGCTGGTGGGCGTGGCGCTGTCGCAATTGCAGGGATGTGCCGCCGTCGTCGCGGGCGGCGCTGCCACAGGCACGGCGGTTGCGCTCGATCGCCGCACCGCCGGCGTATTCGTCGGCGACCAGGAAATCGAACTGCGCGCGATGAACCGCCTGCGCGAAGCCTTGCCGCAAAAAACCGGCAACATTTCCGTTACCAGCTACAACCGCCAGGTGCTGCTGACCGGCCAAGTGCCGGATGAAGCCACCCGCGCGCGTGCCGCCGACGTCGTCAAGGGCGTTCCCGACGTGCGCACGGTGTTCAATGAACTCAGCATCTCAGGCGTCACTTCGCTCGCCTCCCGGGCCAACGACACCACCATCACCGGCAACGTCAAGACCCGCCTGCTGCGCGACGAGCGCGTGCCCGGCACCAAGATCAAGGTGGTGACCGAAGCCGGCGTGGTCTACCTGATGGGACTGGTGACGCAGGCCGAAGCCGACACCGCCACCGAGATCGCCCGCACCTCGTCGGGCGTGACCAAGGTCGTCACCCTGTTCGAGTACCTCAGCTGATGCCGCAGTCCGGCTTCGAACGCACCCGCTCATGATCGGCCATCCATGATCTATCGCGACCTGCGCGATTTCATCGCACAACTCGAAAAAATGGGCGAGCTGAAGCGCATCGCCGTCGAAGTCGACCCCAAGCTGGAAATGACCGAGATCGCCGACCGCGTGCTGCGCGCCGGCGGCCCGGCACTCCTGTTTGAAAATCCGAAAGGCGGCACGATGCCGGTGCTGGCGAATCTGTTCGGCACGGTCAAGCGCGTGGCGCTCGGCATGGGCGAGGACGATCCGGCACGGCTACGCGAAGTCGGCAAGCTGCTGGCCTACCTGAAGGAGCCCGAGCCGCCGAAGGGGCTGCGCGACGCCTGGGACAAGTGGCCGGTTCTCAAACAAGTATTGAACATGGCGCCGAAGGAAGTGAAGAGCGCGCCATGCCAGGAGATCGTGTGGGAGGGCGCCGACGTCGATTTGAGCCGCCTGCCAATCCAGCACTGCTGGCCGGGCGACGTGGCGCCGCTGATCACCTGGGGGCTGACCGTCACCAAGGGGCCGCACAAGAAGCGGCAGAACCTCGGCATCTACCGCCAGCAAGTGATCGCGCCCAACAAGCTCATCATGCGCTGGCTGGCGCACCGCGGCGGCGCGCTGGATTTCCGCGAGCACCAGCTGGCGCACCCGGGCGAGCCGTTTCCGCTTGCAGTCGCCTTGGGTGCCGATCCGGCGACCATCCTCGGCGCGGTCACCCCGGTGCCGGACACACTCTCCGAATACCAGTTCGCCGGCCTCCTGCGCGGGGCCAAGACCGAAGTGGTGAAGTGCCTCGGCAACGAGCTGCAGGTGCCGGCTTCCGCCGAGATCGTTTTGGAGGGCGTGATCCATCCCGGAGAGATGGCGCTGGAAGGACCGTACGGCGATCACACCGGCTACTACAACGAGCAGGAAAGCTTCCCGGTGTTCACCGTCGAGCGCATCACGATGCGGCGCGACCCGATCTACCACAGCACCTACACCGGCAAGCCGCCGGACGAGCCGGCGATCCTTGGCGTGGCGCTGAACGAGGTGTTCGTGCCGCTCTTGCAGAAGCAGTTTCCCGAGATCACCGACTTCTACCTGCCGCCCGAGGGCTGCTCCTACCGCATGGCGGTGGTGAGCATGAAGAAAGCCTATCCCGGCCACGCCAAGCGCGTGATGTTCGGGGTGTGGAGCTTCCTGCGCCAGTTCATGTACACCAAGTTCATCCTCGTCACCGACGACGACGTCGACGTGCGCGACTGGCAGGAAGTCATCTGGGCGCTCACCACCCGCGTCGACCCGGCGCGCGACACGCTGCTGGTGGAAAACACGCCGATCGACTACCTCGACTTCGCCAGCCCGGTGTCGGGCCTGGGCAGCAAGATGGGGATCGATGCCACCAACAAGTGGCCGGGCGAAACCACCCGCGAATGGGGCACGCCGATCGAGATGGATGCGGCAGTGAAGGCCCGCGTCGACACGTTGTGGAAACACCTGGGGCTGTAGACATGACGACCCAGGATATTTTCCTAGGCCGCCAACCGATCCTCGACCGCGACCAGCGCATCGTCGCCTACGAACTGCTGTTCCGTTCCGGCAATACGGCCGGCGCGACCATCACCGACGACATGCAGGCGACCGCCAGCGTGATCCAGCACGCGTTCAGCGAGATGGGGGTGCAAACCGTTCTCGGCGCGCAACTGGGCTTCATCAACATCAGCGCCGACATGTTGCTGTCCGATTTGGTGGAACTGCTGCCCAGGACACAGGTGGTGCTGGAACTGCTCGAGACCATCCACTACACCGACGCTGTGGTCGAACGTTGCCGTGCACTCAAGCAGCAGGGCTTCACGCTGGCGCTGGACGACTTTGTGTTCGACGAAAACTGCCGGCCCCTGCTGGCGCTGGTCGACATCGTCAAAATCGACTTGCTGCAGCACAGCCGCGAGGAACTGCAGTCTGCAGTCAGCCGGCTGAAACAATGGCCGGTCAAGCTGCTGGCCGAAAAAGTCGACAGCGCCGAACAGGCCGCCTATTGCCATTCGCTCGGCTTCGACTTGTTCCAGGGCTATTACTTTGCGCGGCCCGCGGTGCTCTCCGCCAAACGCACCGATCCCACCCAGATGGCGCTCACCCAACTGCTGGGACTGGTGCTGCGCGATGCCGAGACCCAGCAGATCGAACAGATGTTCAAGCAACATCCCAGCCTGACCTACAACCTGATGCGGCTGGTGAACTCGGTGGGCAGCGGCGTCAGACACGGC